>SMEP01000005.1_pt1 | contig 75702 bp, 67 predicted proteins | sample 2456231 | NCBI WGS metagenome assembly SMEP01 (sample SAMN10132595, study PRJNA489261) | soil metagenome | isolation source: day1 control-silty clay loam soil ammended with raw manure from dairy cow... | place: USA | collected 2015-05-15
TGACATCCTATTTGGAGTTTGCCGAGCTACAAGCTGAACGTGGCCGTTTAATGAAAATGGCTGACTGGAGTGCTAAGCTCGATGACTTTTTACGCCTGAGTGATTATGAGTTACTGAATCATGCAGGTCGTATTTCAGCGTTACAGGCTAAGCAGAAAGCGGCCTTGGAGTTCGATGCGTTTCAGCGAGTAATTGATGCAGCTCCGAGCCAAGTCGATAGAGATTTAGAGCAAGCAATTAAGCGTTTACCTAAAAAGTAATTTGAGACTGGATGATCGATAGATCAATAAAAGGAATTCGGGGATGAGCAAAGCAAGCGAACTGACCTTTCAGAACGATATGATTCGTCAAATGCTCGCCAACGGGTGGCAGTTGGGTACACCGCCTGGCTACAACCGCGAGTTGGCCTTGTATGAAGAGGATGTCTTGGGTTTTGTTAAAGACACTCAAGACGAGCAATGGCAAAAGTTTTGCAAGCTGTACCCCAACAATCCTGAGACCAAGTTCCTTGAACGCGTCGCTACGCAGCTCAATAAAGCCGACCCCAATGCCGCCAACAAAGAGTTGCGCACCTTTGGCACCTTGGGTGTGTTACGCAATGAACTGCGCGACCGTGGTACGCGCTTTAGCCTGTGCCAATTTAAGCCTGAACATGATCTCAATCCCGACACTTTGGCGCGTTACCGCCAAAACCGCCTGCGCATTGTTCCTGAGTTGGTCTACTCGCCTTGGGCCAGCGATGCGCATGAGTTGGAGACCGGGAGTAAAGCTAAGAAGTGGCGTATCGACATAGTTCTGTTCGTCAATGGTTTGCCCGTGGTCACGCTGGAGCTTAAGTCTGAGTTCAAGCAAGCCGTGCAAAACGCCATTACCCAATACAAAACTACCCGTCTGGCTATCGACCCTGAAACTAAAAAGCCTGAGCCATTGCTGACCTTTAAACGCGGTGCTTTGGTGCACTTTGCCGTGAGCCAGTACGAGGTCTATATGGCCACGCGTCTTGAAGGAAATGACACCTACTTTTTGCCGTTTAACAAAGGCACAGCCGAAGGCGGCGCGGGCAATGATGTACCTGCAGATATCAACCAGTACGCCACCGATTATTTATGGAACGAGGTGCTGCTACCGGATAACTTGTTGAATATTCTTGCGCGTTTTGTCCATTTAGAAATTGAAGAAAAAGAAGACTGGGAAGGGCGTAAATACAAGAAAGAAACCCTGATCTTCCCGCGCTATCACCAGTGGGATGTGGTCAGTCAGTTGGTTAATGCTGCGCGCACTGAAGGCCCAGGCCATAAGTATTTGATTCAGCACAGCGCAGGCTCCGGTAAATCCAACTCGATTGCGTGGTCGGCGCACCAGTTATCGGCGCTGCATACCGCTGCAGGGCATAAGCTGTTTGATTCCATTATTGTCGTCACCGACCGCACCGTGCTGGATGATCAGCTGCAAGAAACCATTTCGCAATTTACCTCCACTGAAGGTGTAGTGGGGCGGATTAATCGCAGCGAAGGCGATGGTTCTAAATCTGAGAAGCTGGCGGCCGCGTTGGAAGGCTCGCAGCCGATTATTATTGTTACCATTCAGACTTTTCCCTATGTGCTGCGCGCCATTGAGAACAGCGTCAGCCTGAAAGAGCGTAACTATGTAGTGATCGCCGACGAAGCGCACAGCTCGCAAACCGGCAGCACCGCACGTCAGCTTAAAGAAGTGCTGAGCATTGATAGCAAAGGTGACGATGACGAGCTGAGCAGTGAGGATATTCTCGATGCCGCTGTGGCGTCACGCCGTGCTTCGCCAAACTTAAGCTATCTTGCCTTTACCGCTACGCCAAAAACTAAAACCTTAGAACTGTTTGGCCGCTTACCTGATCCGAATTTACCCGCGTCAAAAACCAATAAGCCGCAGGCGTACCATGTCTACAGCATGCGACAGGCCATTGAAGAAGGCTTTATTTTGGATGTATTGAAAAACTACACCAACTATAAAGTGGCCTATAACTTGGCGATGAAAATTGCTGATAAAGACGAAGAAGTCGAAAGCAAAAAGGCCAAAGTTAAACTCAATCAGTGGGTGCGCCTGCACGATTACAACATCAGCCAGAAAGTGCAGGTCATCGTTGAGCACTTTAAAGATAACGTCATGGGTTTATTGGGCGGCCAAGCCAAGGCGATGATCGTCACCAGTTCCCGTAAAGAAGCGGTGCGCTATAAGTTGTCATTGGATAAGTACTTGGTGTCCAAGCAATCCGAGAAAGGCTATCAAAACATTGCTGCGATGGTGGCGTTCTCCGGCGAAGTGGAGTTCACCGAGAAAGATCCAAATTCCGTCGCGTTGATTGGTGAGAAATTCACTGAAGCTAATATGAATCCAGGTCTTAAAGGCCGTGATATGCGCAAAGCCTTTGATAGCGATGATTACCAAGTGATGATTGTCGCCAATAAGTTTCAGACCGGATTTGACCAACCGAAACTCTGCGCCATGTATGTGGATAAAAAACTCGGCGGGGTGGAGTGCGTGCAAACCCTGTCGCGCTTGAATCGTACCTACCCCAGTAAAGCTGAGACCGGCACCTTTGTGCTGGATTTCTTTAATGAACCGCAAGATATTCTCGATGCCTTCCAGCCCTATTATCAAACCGCTGAACTTGCCGATGTCTCTGACCCCGATTTGATCTTTGATCTGTACGAGAAGCTACGCGCTGCCGGTATTTTCCAGTGGCATGAAGTTGAGCAGTTCTGTAATGCTTTTTTCGTCAAGAGTAAAAGCAACGCCGCCATCGGTAATATCTGCAAGCCTGCGGTTGAGCGGTGGACCCAGCGTTATAAATCTGCGGTGGCAGCTTATAAGCAAGCGCGGGATATGTTTGAACGGACCAAGCGCACTAAAGATGCCGTACTCATTGCTAACGCTGAAAACAGTTTTAAAGACTGCAAGCAGGAAAAAGACGCACTAGAGATCTTTAAAAAGGATCTCGGCACCTTTGTACGTTTCTATGAGTTTATGTCGCAGATCGTGGATTATGACGACAAGAATCTGGAAAAGCTCAGCCTCTACGCGCGCAATCTGCGTCCGATGCTGCGTGAAGTAGAGAGCGATGAAGAGGTTGTGGACTTAAGCAATGTGGTACTGAGCCACTACCGCCTCTCTAAAATCCGCCAGCAGGATATTCAGCTGAAAGAAGAGGCTAAAGACTATGAGTTAGAGCCCGGCGATGCGCTGGGTACGGCCAAGGCTAAAGACAAACAAGAAGAATTACTCTCGCAAATCGTCGCTAAGCTCAACGAGTTATTTATCACTGACGAGCTGACCGACGCTGATATGGTGAACTACGCCTACACCGTGCGCGACAAGGTGCGTGAAAACACCCTAGTCATGCACCAGCTGGCGAACAACACCCCAGAACAAGCCATGCTCGGCGACTTCCCTAAAGCCGTAGATGATGCGATTTTGGGCAGCAGCGATGCTCATCAGAATCAGATGATGCAGTTGCTGAGTGATCCAAGAAAGGCCGAGCAGTTTTCTAAGTTGATCTTTGCGATGCTGAGTAGCGGCAATTGATTGAAGCTGTGAGTGAGCAGGTTATTGCCGGTTTAGGTATCGGCAATACAGTCTGAAAACAGTATGTTATGAGTTTGCATAGAGCCTGAGTTAATCAGATTTCATCAGATCATCGACTACGGCAAGGATAAAAATAAACATGAACCAGAGCCATAACGAAAAGCCACCGGTACTCCTTGTGCACGGTATGTGGGGCAATCAGGAGGCGCTGAAAGAGGTGCATGATGCCTTTGTTGAGCAGGGTTATGTGACTGAATCCTTGCGTCTGCTATATCACTGTCCTAAGGCTGAGCACACGGCGGCCAGTAAAGAAAAGCTGGCGCAAACCGCTTTGCAGGACTATGTGGTCTATATCATTGAACAGGTTAAGCGTCAGAATTCGCCGCCAATCTTGATCGGGCACTCCATGGGCGGATTGTTGGTGCAGTTGGTGGCCGCGCAAGTGCCTTGTAATCGCCTGATTCTTCTGTCGTCTGCAGCGCCTGCGGGTATCAACGGGCTGAGCTTGTCGGCCATCAAAACCTTTGGCAGCAACCTCTTGCGTTTTCCGCTGTGGCGCAGCATCACTGAAGTTAAACTGGCAAGTATTCGCTACGGGATTGCTAACTCGCAAAGCGCAGCGGTGCAGCGGGAAATTTATGCCAGAAGCACCTATGAATCGGGTAGGGCGACCTGGCAAATCAGCATGGGATTGCTGTTAGGTCGTCGCTCGGCAGCTTACGTCAATACCGAGCAAATTCAGTGTCCAGTGCTGATTATTGGCGGTACGGCTGATCGAATTACGCCCATTAATGTCCAGCGCAGCATTGCCCAAGGCTTCGGCGCGCGTGGTCAGTTAGTGGAAATTCCCAATTGTTGTCACTGGACGGTTGGCGGGAAGTTTTTCTTACAAATTCGCACTGAAATTTTCCAGTGGCTAAATACTTAAACTACAGGAAAAAAGCGAGGGCTTGAGTTGTATAGCGGATCAAGCACTGATCAATGCGCAGCACTTTGCCGATGCTGTACGCTCGGCGGGTTATTCTTGCCCAGCTGTTGCCGGTGCTTTTCTGACTGCGCGAGCGATCTTATCAAGGTCGCGTAAGACCTCGTACTTTGAGTGCTAGGATGAATAGCGAGGGCGGCGCAAGCTGCCCCTGAATAGGTTGTTAAAGTCTTGGCAGTAGTCTATGAAACTGTGGGAAGTCCAAGATCACCATCCATAAAGTACTAGACTCTGTTTTATGCGCTAAAGTATTGGCGGAAGAGGTCGAGCTTTATGATTCTAGCTTTGGTTGTTTTTCGCCTTATGTCTGCTGAGCAATACCGGCCAGCGCCACAATAATAATTTATGGAATCCTTTGTTTATGCCCGTTAGCACTGTTTTATTGCTCGCCTCGATTGGCGTCTTGTCGCTATTTTGTCAGTGGCTGGCTTGGCGCGTGCGTATGCCGGCCATTGTCTTCTTGTTAGCGGCGGGCATCGCTTGTGGTCCGGTTTTGCACTATTTAAAGCCTGAGGAGGTGTTCGGCGATCTGCTGTTTCCCATGGTCTCATTGGCGGTGGCGATTATCTTGTTTGAGGGCAGCTTGACCCTGCGCTTTTCCGAGATTCGTGGGCACGGAAAAATGGTGCGTAATCTGATTCCGGTGGGGGCTATTGTGACCGGGATTATCGGTACCTTGTCGGCGCACTGGATTTTGGCTATCACTTGGGAAATCTCCCTGTTGTTTGGGGCTATCTCTGTGGTGACGGGTCCAACGGTGATTGCGCCGTTACTGCGTTCAGTGCGACCCAATGCCAAGCTGGCCAATATCCTACAATGGGAAGGTATCATTATTGATCCCGTTGGCGCTTTGCTGGCGGTGTTGGTGTATGAGGGGATTGTGTCCTGGGGGCAGGGTAATGTCTTTGCTCATTCGCTGTATATTTTCAGCACCACCCTTGTGGTGGGGACTGTGTTGGGCGCGGCAGCCGGTTATCTAAACGGTCAGGTGCTGCGTAAACACTGGATACCGCACTATTTGCACAACGCTGGAACCCTGACCTTTATGTTGGGGGTGTACGCACTGTCGAATGAAATCGCGCACGAGTCGGGCCTGCTGACGGTGACCATTATGGGCATCTGGATGGCCAATATGAAACAGGTGGAAGTCGAGAGCATTTTGGAGTTCAAAGAATCCTTAAGTGTGCTGTTGATTTCCGCGCTGTTTATTATTCTGGCGGCGCGTATTGAGTTTTCTGCTATCGCTGGTTTGGGCTGGGGATTGGCGGCCGTATTGGCTATTTTGATGTTGGTCGCACGGCCTGTGAGCATTTTTATCTCGGCGATTGGCACGACGTTAAATTGGCGGGAAAAACTTTTTTTAAGCTGGATTGCGCCACGCGGTATTGTTGCGGCGGCGGTGTCTGCGCTGTTTGCTTTTCAGTTGCAAAGTAATGGTTTTGCTGGCGGCGAGACACTGGTGCCTTTGGTGTTTATGCTTATTATTGCCACCGTTATGATACAAAGCCTGACCGCGCGGCCATTGGCCAATTTGCTCGGTGTGGCGGAGCCTGGCGAGTTTGGCTTTTTGATTTTGGGCGCTAATCCAGTTGCGCGGATGATTGCCAAGGCGCTGAACTCACATGATGTGCCGGTGCTGCTGGCGGATAGTAACTGGGATAATGTGCGTCAAGCGCGTATGGAAAACCAGCAGGTGTATTTTGGTAATCCGGTTTCGGAGCATGCGGCAAATCAATTGGATCTGACAGGGATTGGTAATCTGTTGGTGATTTCGCCCTACAAACAGTTGAACTCACTGGCCACCTATCATTTTCTGGATTGGTTTGGTGATCACAACAGTGTCTACAGTCTTTCTGAAGGCGATCAAGAACAGAAAGCGCGCTACCAGACCGCTGAGAAAATACAGCGCACGCGCGGTCTATTTGATGGCGTCAGCTACGCCAAACTGGCCAGCTTAGTCAGTCAAGGTTATACGATCAAAACTACTCAGCTTAGCGACGAGTTCAGCTATCAGGATTTTCTTGCGCAGCACCAGAATCAGGCGTTGGTCTTGTTTACCTTTGACAGCAAAGGCCACATCACGCCAGTCAAATCTATGGCTGCCCTTAAGCCTGATGAGCAGGCCAAGTTGATCAGTCTTGTTCCGCCCAAGGCGGCGGAAGAGCGTGCAGAGAGTAAAGGCGAGGAGGCAAGAAGTGTTGAGGGTGCGGCTAGCGACAAGGGCGTGCAATAGGGCAATAGGGCAGGAGGGCCGATTGGTTTTTTGGCAGAAAACCGCTGCTAGAGGGTCACTGATCTGATTGATGGAATCGGCCAAAACTGCTTTTTTGCATCAGTCCGTGCCATCCGCGGGCGCTGGATGGCACGCGGCTCAGGGCCTGCTTAGAACTTCACCGCACCTTTGGCCAGCAGGTGGTCGATCTGTTGGTTATCCAGTCCGAGCGCTTGTAGCACCTGTTGGCCTTCAGAACCAATCGGCCCACCGGCCTTGCTATAGGTGGTCTGATAGGCGGAAAACTTAATCGGCGAGCCGATCTGCTGCTGCGTGCCAAGCTCTGGATGCGGCACATCAACAACCATTTGACGTGCGGCTAACTGTGGGTGCTGGCTGGCCTCGGCAAAGCTCAATACCGGTTCAACACAGATATCGACTGGTGCAAACAGTTGTTGCCAGTGGGCAAAGCTGTGTTGCTGGAAAATATCGCTTAAGGTTGCCTTTATTTGCGCCTGGTCTTCAGGTCCTGCGCCAAGAGTTTTAAGTTGTGGCTGATTAAGTAGGTCGCATAGGCCGCTAAAGAACTTAGGCTCTAGGCTAGCGACTGATAGATAGCGGCCGTCCTGTGTTGCGTAATAATCATAAAAACTGCCACCGTTGAGCAGGTCAGCTTCGGCCTGCGGCTCGACTTGACCACCGAGGTAACCTGCACCACTCATGCCGTTTAAGGCAAAGGCGGCATCGGTCATGCTGATATCGATGTGCTGGCCTGCGCCGGTTTTTTGGCGATGATGCAGAGCAGCAAGAATACCTATCACGCTGTGTAATGAGCCGCCAGCGATATCCGCCACTTGAATGCCCAATGGCAACGGCGCTTGGCCTTGTCTGTGTGAGTAGCTGCTGACGCCAGACAGCGCTAGATAGTTGAGGTCATGCCCTGCGCGGTCGCGATAAGGGCCGGTCTGACCGTAGCCAGTAATGGAACAATAGATCAGTTTGGGATTGATCGCCTTGAGTGCCTGATAACCCAGGCCAAGTCGCTCCATCACTCCAGGGCGAAACTGTTCCAAGACAATATCGTGTTCGGCCACCAAAAGGTGCAGGATGTCGATCGCTTCGGGTTGTTTAAGATCCAGTGCGATGGAGCGTTTAGAACGATTGAGGTATTGGTGAGCGGCGGATGAACTGCCAATTTTTGGTGCCAGTTCGCGAACCAAATCAACGCGATCTGGCGACTCAACACGTAATACTTGGGCGCCTAAATCAGCCAGCATCATCGATGCATAAGGGCCGGGTAAAAGGGTGGAAAGATCTAATACTTTGATATCACTAAGCATACTTGAGGGGGCCTATTGTTATTTTTGTTAAGGGTGAGCGCGGGCAGAGTTGCTGCGGGCTAAGGTTGGGTGTGAGCTTGAGAGGGCTAAATCGCAGCATCTTGATTTTGTGCCGGTCTGAACAATAGCCAAAATATTGGCGGCCTGTCTAGGTTCCATTGCGTTTGAGGCACTGTAGTTGTTTTTGCCGTGTGGCGTCAGTGCGGTCAATTAAGTGCATGGACACAGGTAAACCCCGCTAGGAAAAAACACTAGCATGGTATTTAGACATAAAAAAACCCCAAGACGCGGGCCAAATAGCCAAGGTCTTGGGGTCTGTCTAGGGTCAGATCACAGCTATTGAATAATCAGCAGATCACTTGATACCTTGACCGATTAACACACCATTCACTTTCTCGCCGTATAAGTTAACGCCGTCATTGGCGTGGAACTTAACCCGCGTTTTTTCAATGTCGCCATCCACTAAACGTGGATCTTGTGGACGTTCATGGCTGTTCATAAAGGCGGCAACATCCCAAGCTTCTTGATCGCTTAAGGTGCCGCCTTTACCTAGAGGCATATTGGCTTTGATAAAGGTGGCTGCGGTGTTGATACGGTGCATACCAGCACCCCAGTTAAATGAGTCTTTACCCCATAGCGGCGGGAACACGTAATTCTCACCGACTTTTTGCCCTAAGCCATCTTCGCTGTGACACACCGCACATTGTTCGGCGTACACTTTCTTACCTTGGGCCAGGTTATAACCACCTTCGGGCTTAGGTACATCCGGATACGCGCGACCTGGCAGTTCCACACTGTCTGCTGCAGGCGGTGTGCCGTTCATACTGAACTGGAAACACCCTTGGATACGCTCAGCGTAGGTGTTTACTTTGTCATTTTTCTTACGGTAAGCAGGGTACATCGTATAGGCACCCCACAGCGGCGCCGCATTGGCTAAGCGGCCTTGATCCATATGACAGTTGACACAGTTCAAGCCGTTACCTACCAGCTCGGGCACTTGACGCTTGGTATCAACAAAAATGGCATGGCCTTTACGCACCATGTCACCAAAGGCATTATCCGGCAAATCAGCTTCCAGTGGCGGAAGGTGGTATTGCTCAGTCGCTGCTTTGCTTGCAGTGAGTTTTAATTGCGATTGATCTTCCATGGCAATAGGGGCAGCAACGGCTGTGCTGATAGCGCTTAGAGCAAAAAGACTGACTAATAATTTTTTCATGGTTTGCCCCTTATTTACCAAGACCAGCGAAGTAATCAGCCACGGCAATGATTTCTTCTTCAGTGAGAGAGCGTGCAATGTGGCCCATTAAATCGTCTTGATCGTTTTTACGGGTACCTTGCTGCCACGCACGTAGCTGACTGGCTAAGTATTTTGAACCTTGTCCTGCCAGTGGCGGGAAGGTATCACCGACACCGACACCACCGGGGCCATGGCAGGCGACACATTCAGGAATGGAACGGCTCCAGTCGCCACGAATCGCAATGGTCTCACCTAAGCCTTCAGGTGTTTTGGCGCGAGTAATTTCAGGCACCTCAAACTTAGGCAGACTGGCCATATAGCGCGTAACGGCTGTTATTTCTGCATCGGTTAATGCACTGGCAATCGGCAGCATAATTGGGTTTTCACGGCTGCTATTTTTAAAATCATGGATTTGCTTGGCTAAATACACGGCTGAATCACCGGCAATCTTCGGGAAGCCGCCCGCATCCATACCGCGACCGTCGGGCATATGACAGGTCATACAAGCTAAGGCGCCCGGTTGCGCGCCGCCTTGTTTGTAGATTTTTTCACCATCATCAGCCATAACAGGGCTGATCGCGGCAGCGAGTAAACCACCATAAATCAGGTGTTTAAATGGGCGCATAGAATGTCCTCTGGCACTATACAAAATGCAGTGCGATACAGTGTGTTGCTCGGTTTATGAGTGGTTTACATGCATCAATGAATGGGTATAAAAATGACGCTTGCTTAGACCAAATAAGTTTTATTGTTTTTATGGAAAAACGCTTCACCTGCTAGACGCCATTTCTACAGTCTGGGAGGTGAAGGCTATGAGTATAGCCGTTCGTGCAGCAGATTGGCTCACTTATTCGTTATGGATGTTAGCTTATTCGATTAACGTAGGATGTTCTGCATAACATCGACCACTAGGTTGGTAACGCTATCAATTAGCAAAATATTGTCGTTGACTCTGACGTAGCGATGATTGTCAGGCGGCGCTGCGAGGCGAGAGTGCAATCCGCGTGGCAGATCGTAGTAGCGTGTGTGCTTGGTGAGCGGTTGACCTCTGTGCCATTTCTTATACTGGCCTGGTGGTTGGCAGCGGTTATTCTTCTTAGCTAAGCCACGCGGGCACTTACCCCGGCGCTGTTCATCACGATAATATGAGCTGATCAGGCGTCGATCACTATTGCGAAAACGATAGTCTGCTGCAGACCTGCGATGGGTGTTGTGGCCACGGTAGTCTTGTTTGTGATGCTTGCGCTGTTCTTGCATATCTCGGTGCTTGCCGCGTTCTGCCCATTCAGGTTTATCAGCAAGCGCGCTACCGGTTATAAAAGACAGGGCTAGGCCAAGCATGGCCAAGCGCAGCGATAACTTTTTAATGATATTGATCATGATTTTTCCTGTGTAAAAAATCTTTTTAAGCGCAGTTGAAGCAGCGCTATTGGTTACAGTTAGTCGGCTGGCGCGTTTTTAAGTTCATCAATGGCACAACGCTGTGCGTAAAAATCATGGAATGCATTAATTTATGGAACTGACTGGCGATTTGTAGACCTAAACAAGGTTATTTATTGTGAGTACTTTCTTGATGTCAGCCACTAGGTTTTTCTACCGCGCTATCAACAACCGTACAGCCCTGTTATTAGCCGCTGCACTCTCAGTTGCAGTAGTTGCTTTTTCTGCCCGTCAATTATGGGCTGAGCCTCGTCCCGCTGACCTGTCCGAGAGCCCTTTTGCCTTAACCGCTACTATGCTGACTCAATGGCAGGAGGGGGATGTGATTGTCTTTGTCCGGCATCTGGAGCGTTGTAGTCGAGTCGAGGCGGCGTGTTTAGGTGAGCCGAGTGGTATTACGCAGCGTTCAACGACGACGGGCTTAGCCTTGCGTGAGCACTTTGTCGGATTAGGGCTGGCGGCAACCGATGTGTACAGCAGTCCTTTAACGCGCACCAGTCAAACCAGTGCTTTGTTATTCGCCAATCCGATAGCTAACGAAGATTTTTTATACCAGTGTGAAGATAATTTTATGCAAGATGCGCTGGCTAAGAAAATCCCCGGGCGTAACTTAGTACTGGTCACCCACAGCAGCTGTATGGATGAGGTGAATGACAGTTTGGCCTACGCTGAAGTTGACTATGCGTACGGTGCTGCGGTGTTTTTGCAGGTAGAAAGTGCGACTGAGTATGATCTTTTAGGCTTTATTGATGCCGATGATTGGTCAAAAACCTTAGTGCCCAATTCTTAGGCTGTGCACGCCTAGGTCTGGTTCAGGGGCTTCAATAGCCGGCGGTTCTTGCGCTTTCATTAAACTGTCATCTAATCCGCTTAGTATTCACTTATCGGATGGCGCAGGCTTCCGTGCTGATGCAAACGTATCAGTTCAGCTGGGTGAATGAATCGGAGATATCTATGACCGCGAAAATGAAAGCACTTGCTACTGCGTTAAGTCTTTGTACTGCGTTCTCAGCTTTATCTGTCAGTGCTGCAGTGGATGCACAGTTGCCTGACTATGAACGTGCCAGTGGTATTTCAGGCAACTTGACCAGTATCGGTTCCGATACGCTGGCTAACCTGATGACACTTTGGGCGCAAGAGTACAAAAAGAACTACCCTAATGTGAATATTCAGATTCAAGCAGCCGGCTCCTCTACAGCACCACCGGCGCTGGCTGAAGGCACCGCGAATATGGGGCCGATGTCACGCATGATGAAAGACAGCGAAATTCAAGCCTTTGAAGCGCGTCACGGTTATCGACCCACCCCAGTGCCAGTGGCGATTGATGCTCTGGCGGTGTATGTGCACAAAGATAACCCGATTAAAGGGCTAACAATTGATCAAGTGGATGCTATTTTCTCCTCAACGCGCCGTTGCAGTACCGGAGAAGATATCACCCGTTGGGGCGATCTAGGTTTAACTGATGCTTGGGCCGAGCGTCCGATTCAGCTTTACGGTCGTAACTCAGTTTCAGGCACCTATGGTTACTTTAAAGATAACGCCTTGTGTAAAGGTGACTTTAAAAACAGTGTCAATGAGCAGCCAGGTTCGGCTTCTGTAGTGCAGTCAGTTTCCTCGTCTTTAAATGCCATCGGTTATTCAGGGATTGGTTACCGCACCTCTTCAGTTCGCGCGGTACCCTTGGCTGCTAAAGCTGGCGATCCTTTTATTGAGGCAACCCCAGAGCAGGCTGCGTCTGGCGAGTTCCCATTGTCGCGCTACCTTTATGTGTATGTGAATAAGCGTCCTAATCAAGCCTTAGCGCCACTGGATCGCGAGTTCGTAAAGCTTATGCTGTCTAAGCAAGGCCAAGAAGTTGTGCACCGCGATGGCTATGTGCCATTACCAGCTGATGTGGTTAAGCGTTTGTATACCGATCTCGCGTTGTAACCGCGCGATTGGCAGGTTAAAAAAAGGGGGCTTAGGCCCCTTTTTCTATTTGTCATTTTACTGTCACACAAAAGACTTAAAGTGCAGACAACGTTTATTCCAAGGGTCAGGCTATGCAGGATATATCGGCGCTATTAGAGCAGGAACTGAACAGCCCTCGTATGCGTACTCGTCGTAAGTTTCGTGCGTTGAAAGATAGGTTGGCGCGTCGTGCGATTGCTGTGGGCGGCTGGAGTGTGATTGTTGCCATTACACTGATTTTCTTTTATCTACTCTATGAAGTGATGCCGCTGTTTAAAAGCGCGAGCATCCAGCAAGAAAGCAGCTTTGAATTGCCTGAGGCGGCACGCTCTAGCAAGATATTGACTATGTTCACTGAAGAACAAAATGAAATAGCAGGCTTGCTGACCGACAGCGGTACACTGGTGTTTATTAATGCAAAGAATGGCCAGCTGCTATCAGAGCAGCAGCTACCGCTACAAGAGGCGGCCATCAGCAGTGTTAAAATCAAAACCCCAGGCGATAACACGCTATTAATGGGGCTGGACAACGGCCAAGCGCTGGCGGTCGATACTCGCTTTAAAGTTGAATTTGATCAGCAAGGGCAACGCTTAGGGGTTAAGCCCAGCGTCACGCGGTTGTTTAACGGTAAAACCGTATCGCTCGACCCAGAACAGCGTGCGCTGCACTATATTACCCAGCAAAAATCTCCGGATGGCATGTTGCTCGCAGGATTGGTGGGTGAGGGGTCTATCGTGATGACGCTGCTGCGTCAACGCACTAACGCTATCACGGGCGAAGTGCGCGAGAGCCTGCAACCGGTCAACTTCCCCAGCAGCACCGCCTACCAGCGCTTACTGATCGCGCCCGACCACCACTATATGTTTGCCCTACGCAGCAATGGTCGTTTGGATGTGTATGACTCACGTGATTTGGCTAATATTCAGTTGTCGCACACTTTGACATTGGTTGAGCCGGGGCAAAAAGTCACCCAGATGATCTTTCAGCTGGCGCAGCAGTCTTTGCTCGTGGGGGATTCACAAGGGCAGATTACCCAGTACTTTATGGTGCGTGATAAGCACAATCAGCAACAGCTGACTCAAATTCGCAGCCTAAAATTAGGCGATGCGCCGATTAAGATTCTTGAAGCCGAGCAGCGCCGTAAAGGCTTTGTCGCGATTGATGACACCGGCCGCGTGGGCATCTTTAATACCACGGCAGAGAAAACAGCCATTGATCAGCCGCTGTTAAAGGAGGCACCGCTGTTTGCTGCATTGGCGCCGCGTGGCTCGATGTTGCTGGTGCAAGATACGCAAGGTGTTTTCCAGCGTTATGCGATTGATAATCCACACCCAGAAACCTCAATGAAATCGCTGTGGGGCAAGGTCTGGTATGAAGGCTATAGCGAGCCAGAATACACTTGGCAGTCGTCTTCAGCATCCAATGAGTTTGAACCCAAGTTTAGCCTGACACCTTTAGCCTTCGGTACCCTTAAAGCGGCGTTTTATGCGATGTTGCTTTCGGTACCTTTGGCGGTGTGTGGCGCCATGTATACCGCCTACTTTATGGCACCAGCGGTGCGCCGCAAAATCAAGCCCGTGATTGAATTGATGGAGGCGTTGCCGACAGTCATCCTTGGCTTTTTTGCCGGTTTATTCCTTGCGCCCTTTATGGAATCGCATCTGCCCGGGGTCTTTACGGTGTTGCTGATTTTGCCGCTGGGGATTGTCACCTTTGCCTTTGCTTGGGCGCAGCTGCCAGCTCGCATTCGCGACTTGATTCCAGAAGGCTGGCATGTGGTGATTTTGATTCCACTGGTGGTGGTCTTGGCATGGCTGTCGTTTAGCTTAAGTCAGCCGATGGAGCTGCTGTTTTTCCACGGTGATATGCGCAACTGGTTAAGCAATGATCTGGGAATTGATTTTGACCAGCGAAATGCCATGGTGGTCGGTTTTGCCATGGGCTTTGCGGTGATTCCAACCATTTATTCGATTGCTGAAGATGCCTTGTTTGGCGTACCTAAATCCTTGAGTCATGGTTCTTTAGCCTTGGGTGCAACACCTTGGCAAACCGTGGTTAAAGTGGTGTTGCCCACTGCCAGCCCAGGTATTTTCTCGGCGGTGATGATTGGTATGGGCCGCGCGGTGGGCGAGACCATGATTGTGTTAATGGCCACCGGTAATACGCCAATTATGAATGCCAATATTTTTGAAGGGATGCGTACTCTGGCGGCCAATATCGCCGTGGAAATGGGCGAGTCAGCGCTGGGTAGCAGTCACTACCGAATATTATTTCTGGCTGCCTTGGTGTTGTTCTTATTTACCTTCGTGGTTAACACCTTGGCTGATGTGGTGCGGCAACGACTGCGCAAAAAATACAGCACGCTTTAATACGGCATTGATACAGGTTTAGGAGCTCAGGATATGCAAGTTTCGCTAAAAAAATGGGTGGCCAGTGGCAGCCCTTGGGTGTGGCTCAATGCCGGTGCTGTAGCGATCAGTGTGGTGTTGGTGTTGGGTTTGCTTGGGGTGATTGCTTCACGTGGCTTGGTCCACTTTTGGCCGTCGAGCCTGCAAGAGTACCAATTCGCTGACAGCCATGGCTCGCAGATGGCGGTGCTCGGTGAGCGCGTGCAGCGTGAGCAGGTGACAGCCGAACAGATTCGTAATGCTGGGCTTGAAGTGCCTGAAGGCGTGCAAATCCTTGATCGCCAATTGATTAAAGTGGGCAATCGGGATATGTACGGTTCAGACTTTCGCTGGGTGTTAGAGCGTCAACTCAGTGATCTAAATTACCCAGAGAATGCCGTGGCGATTGAGCGGCGTGAGTGGGGTAATTTTTACGGTTATATTGTCGGGGTGAAAGAAGAGGGCCAAGTGGTGGCACAGCAGAGCGAGACTGATAATCAACTCTGGAGTGAAGTGCTGGATCGAACCGAGCGTGCCACCAGTATTTATAAAAACATTCAACGCCTTGAGAGCGGGACCATTGGCGCGGTTAACTATGCGCTGGAAAAACTGCGTTTAGCCGAGCGTAGCCTAGTGTTAGATGGGCTGGATACGCCGCAAAACTTGGCCGAGCTGCAGGCTGAAAAGGTCATCTTAGAAGCTGAGTATGCACGCCTCGAAACCGAGCTAATGGCGCTGTATACACCCTTTAAACGTGATGCTTTGATGATGGTCACGGCAGACGGTCAGTACAAAGAAATCAATTTCAGTGATATTGTGCGACTTTATCAGCCCAACTCGCTGAGCCTCTGGCAGAAAATGCAACACTACGGCATGAAGCTGGTTGAGTTTGTGTCCGATGATCCACGTGAGGCCAATACTGAAGGTGGTATTTTTCCAGCGATCTTCGGCACTGTGTTGATGGTGATGATTATGTCGCTGATCGTCACTCCTTTTGGTGTGATTGCTGCGGTGTATTTACGTGAGTATGCCAGTCAAGGGTTTATCACGCGCACCATTCGGATTGCGGTGAATAACCTCGCCGGCGTGCCATCGATTGTCTACGGTGTGTTTGGTTTAGGCTTTTTTGTCTACTTTATTGGTGGCAATTTAGATCAGCTGTTTTATGCCCCGGCTTTACCTTCGCCCACCTTTGGCACCCCAGGTTTATTGTGGGCTTCGTTAACCTTAGCTTTACTGACCTTACCTGTGGTGATTGTTGCTACGGAAGAAGGCTTGTCACGCATTCCACGCTCCGTGCGCGAAGGCTCGCTGGCGCTGGGCGCCACTAAGTTTGAGACGCTGATGCGCGTGGTGATTCCGATGGCCAGCCCGGCGATGATGACGGGGGTAATTCTTGCCGTGGCGCGCGCCGCCGGCGAAGTAGCGCCGCTGATGTTAGTTGGTGTAGTCAAGCTGGCACCAAACTTACCGCTGGATATGAATGCGCCGTTCTTGCACTTGGAACGTAAGTTTATGCACTTGGGCTTTCATATTTATGATGTGGGCTTTCAAAGCCCGAACGTGGAAGCTGCGCGTCCGCTGGTGTATGCCACCGCGTTGATGTTGGTTGTGGTGATTGCAGTACTCAATCTGACCGCCATCGCGATCCGTAATCGCCTACGGGAAAAATACCGTGCGCTGGATATGTAATTGATTATTTATTTTATTAAAAGGCAGCCATCATGAGTTCGACAACAACAGCTACACATGCGATGAAATTCAGTGCGCTGGGACGGCCGGTGCAGCAATTGAATTTAGCCGATGAAACGCCCTGTATTGAGGTGAAGGATATGCACCTCTACTACGGCAGCAGTAAGGCGCTCAATGGCATCACTATGCAAATCCCAAAAAAACGTATCACCGCCTTTATTGGTCCATCGGGTTGCGGTAAATCAACCTTGCTGCGCTCGTTTAATCGGATGAACGATTTGGTTGATGGCGTACGTATTGAGGGTGAAGTGACCATTGATGGTCATGATATTTATGCGAAAGGGGTGGATGTGGCGGATTTACGTCGCCGCGTCGGGATGGTGTTTCAAAAGCCCAATCCTTTTCCTAAGACAATTTATGAAAACGTGGCCTATGGTTTGCGTATTCAAGGAATTAACAATAAACGCTTATTGGATGAGACAGTGGAATGGGCGCTGCGTTCTGCGGCGTTGTGGGATGAAACCAAAGACCGTTTGCATGAATCGGCCTTAGGTATGTCGGGCGGTCAGCAACAGCGTTTGGTGATTGCTCGCACCATTGCCGTTAAGCCTGAGATTTTACTCTTGGATGAGCCCGCCTCAGCACTGGACCCGATTTCCACCTTGAAAATTGAAGAGCTGATTAACGATTTAAAAGACCGTTTTACCATTGTGATCGTGACCCACAATATGCAACAAGCGGCGCGGGTATCGGACTACACCGCCTTTATGTATCTGGGGCAACTGCTGGAGTTTGATAGCACTGATAAGTTGTTTACCAATCCAGCCAATAAACAGACCGAAGACTATATTACTGGGCGTTATGGCTAAGCATTATTGATATAGGTTTGCTTGGCGGGTCCTTATCTAAGTGGGCCTTGCTTGCGATCGAGTGTTGCAAAAGCCAGCAGATTGGACTGCAGGGACGCAATCGCGGGCATGGCCTGCTCTGACATAAGCATTGCGTACAATTATTTACCTACAAGTGAGCGCCTTTTATGAATATCAATCAAGAAAGCCATAGCACGCATATTTCGCAGAAGTTTAACGACGAATTAGAAGAGATTCGTAGCCAGTTACTGGAAATGGGCGGCATGGTGGAACAGCAAGTCAAAGATGCGGTGCAGTCGCTGCTCGATGGTGATACGCGCTTGGCCACTGAAGTGCGCGCTAAAGATCAGCAGGTCAATCATCTGCAATTAGAAATTGATGAATTTTGCACACAAATTCTGGCCCGTCGTCAGCCTGCCGCCTCAGATTTACGCTTGGTTTTGGCGGTGATTCGCGCTACAGCAGACTTGGAACGTATCGGTGATGAGGCCAGTAAAGTGGCGCGCGCGACCCTGAAATTGGCAGAAGAGGGGGCATCGCCGCGCGGTTATATTGAAGTGCGGCATTTGGGCAACCATGTGCGGCAGATGGTACAAGATGCGTTGAATGCTTTTGCTCGCTTTGATAGTACACAGGCACTGGCAGTGCTGCGTGAAGATGCCAACGTTGATTTAGAATACCGCTCAGCCACCCGTGCTTTGATCACCTTTATGATGGAAGATCCACGCGCGATTTCCCAGGTGATGAATATTATGTGGGTGCTGCGCTCCTTGGAGCGGGTCGGTGATCACGCCAGTAACTTAGCTGAGTATGTGATCTATTTGGTTGAAGGCCAGGATGTCCGTTACGCCGAACTTGAGCAAATCGAAGCAGCGATTGCACAGCGTAAACCTAAAAATCAGCCCGCTGGCTAGGCGCTGATTCAATCTGGAATATTGGCGTTAAGGCTCAGTCGTCTCAGCGACTAAGAGACTTCTAATAACTGCGTTGAGTTAAGATAAAAAAGCCCCAAGGCGCAGTCAGCGCACTTGAGGCTTTGTTCAGTGATGACCTCAGGTCAGATCCGATGCAGGTTAGTAACGCGCATCTTTTGGTTTGTTACCGGTGGGCCAGTCATTCACTTTGCCAGGGAAGTCTGGACGGGGTTTATGGGTAAAGAACTCAGAGACATCGACCGCATCTTGATCGCTGAGGACGTTACCATGACCCCAGAGGCCTTTGGTTTGAATACCCATGGGCATATTGTATTTGACAAAAGCAGCTGCTTTATAAGTACGCGCCATGCCTGCACCAATATTAAAGGACTCATCGCCCCATAAGGGTGGGAAGACAATATCGCCACGGCTGTCTTTCATACCTTCGCCGTTATCACCATGACAGGTGGCACACTGTACGTGGTAGATCACCTCGCCGCGTACGGGGTCGCCAATCAGTGAGGTATCCACCTCGCCAGCGTTGTTGATCGCAACTTTTTGGCTTTTTGGCGTGTTTTGCGCCAACCATTTCATATAAGCCACCATCGCCTGCATTTCGGCTGACTCACGGTCTAACGGCTTGCCGTTCATTGAACGCATAAAGCAGCCATTGATACGGCCGATTAAATCAACTTCTTTACCTGAGCGCGGCATAACCCGTGGGTAGAAGTTATAGCTGTTGATATAAGGGTCACCCAGCGGGATTTTACCTTGCGAGATATGGCAGCTATTACAGTTCATCGCCGCGCCAACGTGATCAGGCAGTAAACGCTTGGTCTCATTGAGCAAACGTTTGCCATAGAAAATCTGCTCAGCATTAGGCTCCTTCAAGATGGAGGTATCTTGAGGTAGGACATAGGTGCCGATATCTTGGTTGGCATCGTCAGTGGTAACTAAGTCAAACTGAGTTGCATTGCGCTCAATCGGTTTGGGTGAATCACAGCCGCTCAGTGCAAAGGCACACACCGCGACAGTAATGACTGTCAGCGGTAAACGAAGAAAGCGCGTGCTGGCAGCATCAGGCAGATTTAAAAGTGAATTATTCACGGTTTGGCTCCTTCTGCTGCAGCAGTAATACTTAAATCAGGTGGTAGATCTGTAGCGGTTTTTGGTTTTTTGCTAAGGAAATGACGCATTTGCACCACATCATCCACATTAATTTCGCTGCCCTGATTGGTCCAGCTGTTGCGGATATAGTTGACCACTTCAGCCACGTCAGCATCACTTAAGTTGATAAACTCAGGCATGGTAAAGGCCATACGATCATGCGGCGTATCGGGCATGCGACCACCACTTAAGGTGATTTGCAAGACGGAGTCGGCATCGCGAGAGTAAACGGCACTGTTGCCATCCAGCGCAGGAAAAATACGTGGCACACCTTTACCATCAGCGCGATGGCAGATTTGGCAGTATTCCGCGTATAAAATCGCCCCGCGTGAATCGTAGACACCATCCAGCAGTTTTTGTGTAGTGATATCTTCTTTGGCTGCAATGGTGACCGCTTCACCGGGTTTTGGACTTAAGGTTTTCAAATAAGCTGACATCGCATAGAGGTCGCCCTCGGTCATATATTGCGTGCTGTGCTCAACCACTTCAGCCATCGCACCAAAGGCCGCGGTGGTTTCGGTACGGCCGGTTTTAAAGAAATCAACCAGTTCGGCAGTGCTCCAAGTGGCCAGGCCATCGTGCTCACCGCGTAGGCTTTTTGCTCGCCAGCCGTCGATCACTGCGCCGCTTAAAAACTCTTCAGAGTCAGCATTCGATAACGCCAATTCTTGGAAGCCAATACCACGTTCGGTATGGCATGAGCCACAGTGACCTGGACCTTCAATTAAATATTGGCCGCGGGCTAACATGGCGTCATCGCTGGCTGGGATAAACTCACGCTCAGGCGCGAAGAGGGCTTGCCAGTACGCCAGTGGCCAACGCCAGTTCAACACAGGCGGCAGTTCGCTGGCGCGGTTGGGCTGCTTGACTGCTTTTACGCCTGACATAAAGAAGGCATACATGGCCGCCATATCTTCGTCTGGCATGATTTGGTAAGACGGGTAGGGCATCGCAGGGTAGAGCGCGCTATTGTCTTTACGTACACCATGCTTGGTGGCGTTATTGAAATCGTCAAAGCTGTAGTTACCAATACCGGTGTCTTTATCGGGGGTGATATTGGTTGAGTAGATGGCCCCCAGCGGTGTCAGCATGGGTAAACCACCGGCGTAGGGTTCACCTTCAAGGGTGCTATGACAGGCGACACAGTCTGCTGTGCGCGCGATATATTCGCCTTTTTTGATCAGCTCGGGATCATTAATATCAACTTGAATAACGCTGTTGCTGGTGCGCAGACTCGGCAGCACCTGTCCCAGCGTAAACGCTAACGCGAGTCCTCCGACCCCTAGTGCGCCGATTATGGCTGGCCACTTTTTCATAAGCCTTACTCCTTCAGGCAAGTATAGTTGCCATCGTTTATGGTTAGGTTAGGCATCGATCTATACGTGCCACTTCTTGACTTAAGCTGAATACGCTGCCCAACTTATTTTATTTGTATAGAGTTTAATAACATAAGTTACTAATTAAAAGTAATAAGGTGGCAATCAGAGATAATGTCGTTCTTGATCAATGCTTTATAAGGTTAGCGTTGTTTTGATTGCACTTTTTTGTGTGATGTTGTACTGCTTGGCAGAAGTAACAGAATGCAGTAATGGCTGGGGAAATATGTAGCGCTGTGCGCAAAGCCAGGCGAGTTAAAAATACTTAAACTCGCTGGCTTTGGCTGTTGACCTTTGCATTGCAGCGCTGTTTAGGCGCGGGTTATTTTTAGTGCAGGGGTTGCTTGTAGATCACCCTCGGCAGCCAGCAGTTGCTTGGCCTGACAGCGCATTAAAAATCGGGCTGGGCGACTGTTGGTATCTTGGCTTAGGATCAGTTCGAGTAGATCGCCTTGCAGTAGGGCGCTTGTTAAGAGTGCAGGTTGCTGATCAATCCAAGCGCGACCTGTGACTTTTTGGTATTTCTGTTTAAGTTCAACACGGTAGGTTTCACCACTGCTGGCCTGCCACTGCCAAGTACCGGCTACTTTGGCTGGCACAATCCACTTGTACAGGCTAATACCGCTAAAATCTTGGCGCTGATCAGCTTTCCAGTCGCCCATATTAAAAGAGTGGGACACAATGCGCGTGCCCGGACGCAACTCATCGAGCAGCCTAGGGCGTAGCTGGAGGTTAACTAAATCAAGTAAATACAAGGTGACAACTGTGGCTTGGCTAAAGTCCGCTTCGAGTAAATCACCTTCAAAGAAATGCGTTAAATACTCGACCCGAGTATGCGCGGCATATTCGATGGCTTCTGTGATGCGCATTGGATCAATATCAATGCCCACGCCGCGTGCATTGCGTTCTGCCGCAGCGGCTACAACGATACGCCCATCGCCACAGCCCAAGTCATATAGCACGTCTTTACTGCTCACTTCAGCTAAATCGAGCATGGCTTGCACTATCTTTTCATCGGTGGGCACGTAGGGCACATCTAAAATAATATCAGCCCCGCCGTCAGAGTCATCATCAAAATTAAGATCTCTAAAGTCGTGCTCGGCTAAGCCGTAATCATCCTGATCGTAGTCTAAGTCTCTGAGTTCATCGATTAGCTCGTCATCATGACCAAAGGTTAAATCACTGTACAAGGCAGGCACCTAAAAATAAAAATGTATATTTAGCGCAAGGTTCTGCGGCTGTATGTCTTATATTTCATCGCTCAGTTGGCTCAATAAAACCGATGCGCAACTGACTATGAAGAGGCTATTAAACGCTATGGTAGCTGCAATATAAAGATTGCTGGCATTGGTTTTAAAATATAATGGCTATGTCTAGTCTTCCGCTGCGGCTGGACTGATAAAACGATCGCCCATTAAACCAGCATCGAAATGCCCCACTTTGACGTAAATCAGTGCACCTTGTTCTAAGGTAAAGGGTGCGTGGCTGCTGTACCTGGGGTTTCTGAGCCAGCTGCCGGCTGGATAGTGGCCGTGTTCGTCACAGAACTGACCTTGCAGCACTAGTATTTCTTCGCCACCAGCATGCAGGTGTTGGTTAAATTGCGTATGGGGCGCCCAGCGCACTAGCGCGGTGTTGACCCCATTGTGTTCATGCAGGGGCAATACCGAGAGCCCATCGACTAAGCCAGGACGCCAAGTGGCCTGCTGGGTATTGAGTGCCAGCGGCCTGTTGTCGTCTTCGGCAAACTGCCAAAGCTTAACCAGTAGCGTGCAGCCCGCGGTGGAGAAGGGCTGATGTGATGTGCCTGGTGGGTTGCGTAAATAGGTGCCAGCGGGGTAATCAGCGTGCTCGTCGGAGAACATACCCTCTAGCACTAGAATTTCTTCGCCGCCATGATGGGTGTGTGCGCTATACCCACTACCGGGTGCATAGCGCACAATACTGGTGGCACGAGCAACTTCAGCTCCGGCGCGATCTAGCATCATCCGGCTGATCCCAGGCAGAGGTGAGTCGACAAACTGATACTCATCGGGACGTATCACTACGCGTTGACTGAAGTCGCTATTGAACTGCATCGGGATACAGCCTTAACCAAAGTGACTGAAGCACAGTTTATTGCCATCGACATCTTTGACGTAGGCGCCATAAAACATATTAGGGATGCGCTGTCCTGGCGCACCATCGCAGCTGGCGCCGAGGGTGATGGCTTTGTTGTACATACTATCGACAGCTTCTTTTGAACCTGGAGCAAAGGATACCATAGTGCCATTACCGGCCTGCGCTGGGGCTTGGTTGAACGGAATACAGACGGCCAGCATCGGCTCAGCCATGCTTTTACCAATAAAGCTGATGCGTTCCATATCCATCAGGATTTTAGCGCCCTGATCGGCGAATAACTGGCTATAAAATGTTTTTGCAGCGGCTAAATCACTCACACCTAAGGTCACATAATTGATCATATTTTAAATTCCTGCTGAAATGAGTAAAAGCTATACAATTGCTATGCAATCAATATGCGTCAATAGTGCCATTTTGACGCCCTCGTTTAAAGCGTTATCTGAATCGCCATGACAAAGTGCGGTGACATGTAGATGGTGACAATCTTTACTGATTCACTGCTGGTGGCGCAACAGGTATTAATAGTTCATTAGCCCTCGACGATAGGTGCCCGGTGTACTCCCTGTCCATTTACGGAAAGCACGATTAAAGCTGGCCAAGTCTTCAAAGCCCAACTGCCCAGCCAGTACCACTAAAGACGCCGAGCCACTGGTGAGTTGCTGGATAGCAATATCACGCCGTACTTCGTCTTTGACTGCTTGAAAATGGGTTCCCTCAGCAGCTAAGCGGCGTGACAAGGTTCTGACGGACAAATGTAAGGCTTGCGCCACCTGCTGGATAGCCGAGCCTATTTGCTCGGACTCACTTAAATGATCTCTCACTCGGTGCGCGAGTAGCTGTTCGCCAAACGAAACGTAAATCCAATCGGCAGGCGCTTTTTGCAAAAAACCACTCAGTTGTTGCTTCGTTTGCCGAATGGGTTTGCGCAGCAGTTGACGGTCAAAGTGAATCGCGGTCCAAGGCTGATCAAAAGCGACTTCACCGGGGTAAAAGTATAAATATTCATGGCTGTGCTGGGGTTGAGGGTAGGCGCAGCTTATTTTTAAGGGCGGAATTTTTTCTGCAATCAGCCACGAGGCCATACCGTGCACCAATTTTAGCATCAGTTCATGGACTAAGACGCGATCACCTTGGGGTGGGGTTTTTTCGATAAAACGCATGGATGCCACTTTATCTTCAATCACCAATTGATAGGCCGCATCATCCAAAATCAAGCGGAAAAACTGGCTAAAGCGGTGTAGCGCGATCTGCAGATTAGCTGCGTCCAGTACGCTTAGACACAAATATTTCAGGGTACCGCCGCGTAAGGGTCGACTAAAAAAGCCTGGCGTTTCATCATCGTACTCATTGGCTAATAAGCGATACAGGCGGGCAAATTGTAAAACCGTCACGCGACCATGGGCGGCTTCTAATAAGAAGAATGGAATCTCGGCCTGAGCCAAGAACTGCTTACGTTGTGCTGTGCTGGTGGTCAGACCTTGAAACAGATTATGCACAAAATGCATCGGTACGGTTGTAGAGGATGTGTCCATCACTGACTCTTCTGAGAAACAATAAAATTGGCGTGAAATGTTAATTTTTTGGCTTAAAACGCCAACCACTTATTTTAAATTGGCCTAGTATGAAGCACGCAAATCTGTGTTAAAGCGAATAATTAACAGAAAATCAGCTGAATACATAGATGAATTGCCAAATAGAATAAAAATAATATAGTTAAGCGGAGAACTATTATGTTTTTCAAAACTGCGCCTGCCATGGCCGCTTTAGTTAGCCTATTGCCTAGGTTATCTTCAATTTTTATTGCCCCGTCTGCGCCAAAGACCGTCCAGCGTCTAGGTGCCAGTGTTGGCCATCGGGTTAATACAGTAGGGGCACAATTATGATGAACATATCCCCGCAAGCCAATTCGATTGGTGCGGCGCTGAGTCGTAGCGCGCGTAAAAATCCGACCGCAGTGGCCTTAAGGTTCCAAGATCGACAGTGGAGCTATACCGCCTTGGATTTGGCGGTCAATAAAATAGCCAATCAGCTCTTACAGCAAGGGCTTAAGCCGGGCGACAGGGTGGTGGCCTATGGTAAAAACTCGGACGCCTATGTGCTCGCTTGGTTGGCGATTTTACGCGCGGGTATGGTGCATGTGCCGACTAACTTTTCGCTCAGTGATAAAGAGCTGCGTTATGTGCTTGAGCAGTCAGAGGCACGTGGATTAATCAGCGATCTCAGCCTTGCAGCACAGGTTGAATTGGCCACCGCGGGGATTGATCTGGTTTTTCAGGCGCGCTTTTATGCGGGTGAAGCGGCTGATTTAGATATTTTACAACTGGCTTTAGCGGATATATCTGCCAGTCCACCAGAGGTTAGCGTGGATGGCGCTGATATCGCCCAGTTTTTATACACTGCCGGCACGACCGCCGCACCTAAAGCGGCGATGATGACGCACCAAGCCTTGATGGCTGAGTACTTCGCCTGCATGGTGGAGTTAGATTTTAAGGCCAATGAGCCGATGCTGGCCGCATTACCTTTATACCATTCAGCGCAAATGCACGTTTTTCTTATGCCGGCACTGTTGCTCGGTGTCAGTGTGCGTCTCATGGAAAGTCCCTTACCCGATCTCTGCTTGGCCTTGATTGAGCAAGAATCGATTGTTTCATTTTTTGCCCCGCCGACGTTTTGGATTGCCTTATTGCGTCATCCTGATTTTGATCAACGGAATCTGAGCAGTCTAAAGAAAGCTTATTATGGCGCCTCAATTATGCCGGTGCCGGTGCTTAACGAATTACAACAGCGTTTGCCTGGGGTTGGCCTCTACAACTGCTATGGTCAAAGTGAAATAGCGCCCTTGGCTACGGTATTGCGTCCAGAAGATCATGAGACGCGTCCCGCCTCAGCCGGGCGCCCCATCCTTACCGTGGAAACACGTATTGTCGATGCTGAAATGAATGATTTACCGCCAGGGCTGCAGGGTGAAATAGTGCATCGCTCACCGCAGTTGCTCACTGGCTACTGGAAAAAACCCGAGATGACGCAAGAAGCCTTTACTGGTGGCTGGTTTCATTCCGGTGATGTCGGCTATATGGACGAAGACGGCTATCTATTTATCGTGGATCGTATCAAGGATGTGATTAATACCGGCGGCGTGATGGTGGCCAGTCGAGAGGTGGAGGAAGCGATTTTTACCCATCACTGTGTCTCAGAAGTGGCCGTGATTGGTATGCCTGATGCTAAGTGGGTTGAAGCGATTACCGCCGTGGTGGTGCTTAAAGACAATCTGTTGGTCAGTGAATACGAGATTATTCAGCATGTGCGGCTGCAGTTGGCGGCCTTTAAACTGCCGAAGAAAGTCGTTTTCAGCCAGTCACTACCGAAAAGTAGCGCTGGGAAAATTCTAAAACGACTGTTGCGTGAGGAGCTTCAATAATGCTTAAAGAAGATGACAATACACCGTTGTTTTACGACATGATCTGCCGCTTTTTAGAGCAGGAAGCAAATCCCCATTACGATGCTTGGGAAGCCGCCGGTCAAGTGCCGCGCGAGTTTTGGCTGAAGCTTGGTGAAGCAGGCATGTTGGCGATTGATCTGGCCGAGGAATATGGCGGTAGCGCTGCTGATTTTGGTATAACCCAGCTGGTGCTAGAGGAGATTTCTCGGCGTGGCTTTGGTGGTTTGGCCAGCGCGTATAATATTCATGCCAATATCGTGATTCCTTATGTTGAACACTTAGCCAGCGCCGAGCAAAAGCAACAATGGTTGCCGCGTATGGCCACAGGTGAGGTGATGAGTGCTATTGCCATGACTGAGCCGGGTGCTGGCAGTGATTTGGCCAATATAAAAACCCGTGCGGTCAAAGTGGCTGAAGGCTGGAAGTTAACCGGCTCAAAAATCTTTATTACCAATGGGATGATGGCCGATATGGTGATTGTCTGCGCCAAAACTGATCCGGCTGCGGGCGCGAAAGGGGTGTCGTTATTTTTAGTCGACAGCCATTTAGCTGGTTTTTCTCGTGGTAAACCAATTCGTAAAATAGGTCAGCATGCCAGCGATACGGCTGAGCTGTTTTTTGCCGATATGCTGCTACCAGCTGATGCATTGTTGGGTGAAGAAGGCGCAGGCTTTACCTATTTGATGCAAGAGCTACCACGTGAGCGCCTTGGCGTCGGCGCACAAGCACTGGGCGCCATGGAAGGTGCGCTGGCGCTGACGCTTGAGTATGTCAAGGAGCGTACTGCCTTTGGCCGGAGCATCGCCAGCTTTCAAAATACGCGCTTTAAATTAGCGGAAGTGCGTGCGCAAATTGATATGGCCCGTGCTTATTTTAATCACTGCGTGGCCTTGTATCGGCAGCAGCGTATGAGCAGTACCGATGCAGCTATTCTAAAATTACAATTGACCGAAATGCAGTGCCAAACCATTGATCAGTGCTTGCAGCTGTTCGGTGGTTATGGTTACACCTTGGAATACCCGATCTCACGCTTTTATGTGGATGCACGGGTGCAAACCATTTACGCTGGCACCTCGGAAATCATGAAAGAAGTGATTGCGCGTTCAATGCTTGGTAAATAAATAATAAGGACAAGAAGATGAAGTTTAACTCAGTGGTTATCGTTGAGGGTGTGCGCACCGCTATTGGTGGTTTTGCAGGAAGTTTGTCTGGCTTAAGCCCGGCAGATATGGGTACAGTCACGGCTAAAGAAGTGATTCGGCGCAGTGGTGTGGATGCCGAGCAGATTGATCATGCGGTGTATGGCCATATTATTACCACAGGCGCGCAAGATGCCTATTTGGCACGGCATATCGCTATCAATGCAGGTTTAGCGCATAGCTCGGCGGCGTTTAACGTCAGCCGCTTATGTGGCTCGGGTTTGCAGGCGATTATTTCTACTGCGCAAATGATTGAAACGGGCGACAGCAAGCTGGCCTTGGTCGGTGGTGCTGAGTCCATGAGTCAGGGCGGCTATTTATTGCCTAAAGTGCGCTCTGGCCTGCGCATGGGTGATGGCGTGGTACAGGATTTAACCTTGGGTATCCTGAGCGATCCATTTGGTACAGGCCATATGGGCGTGACTGCAGAAAATATTGCGGCCCAATACGGTTTTACCCGCCAACAGTTGGATGAATTTGCTTTGGCCAGCCATCAGAAAGCGGCTGCCGCGATTGCTGCGGGACGTTTTGCTGAGCAAATCGTGCCTGTTATGGTTAAAAAAGGCCGTGAAGAGGTCTCGTTTGCTACCGATGAGCATGTGCGCAGCCAAGTCAGCCTTGAGGATTTAGCTAAGCTTAAACCGGCCTTTAAAAAGGATGGAGTTATCACTGCCGGTAACGCGTCGGGTATTAACGATGGCGCGGCGTCGTTACTCTTAGCTGATGCTAAAACAGCGGCGCAGCAAGGCCTTAAAGTGCGCGCACGTCTCGTCGCCAATGCCTTCTCTGGGGTTGATCCAGGCTTTATGGGCTTAGGTCCTATTGTGGCGGTGAATAAGGCCTTGCAGCAAGCCGGCTTAAGGATTAGCGATCTGGATGTGATTGAGTCCAATGAAGCCTTTGCCGCACAAGCTATGGCGGTGGCTCAAGAGCTTGGCTTCCCAAGCGAACGTGTCAATCCGAACGGTGGCGCTGTGGCTATGGGCCATCCAGTTGGCGCTACAGGGGCTATTTTGACCGTCAAAACCTTGTATGAACTGGAGCGCTGCAATGGACGCTACGGACTTATCACCTTATGTATCGGTGGTGGTCAGGGCATTGCACTGATTATTGAGCGGGTCAGCTGATAGCGCGCGGGGCTGCACTCCGCGCTGAAGCAGTCGCGCGCGCGTGACGATGGAATCATTGGCTGGCCTGTATCATTATTTTGCATATAGGCTGGCCAGTCTGAGTAGATTGGGCGGATGTTTGTTTCGTCTCTGCTAAAATGCTGGACTATATCAGTGTTACGCCTGATCTTATGTGCACACATCTTTCATCCGTGTGGGCTAAGCTTAGTGCAGCTAAAACTATATAAAATTCAGCATCAATGAGAGCCCTATGATTTTTTTACCTCTGTATCGCAGCGTTGCCCAGAGCTTATCTGAGGGCGACTTGCCTGAGTTTTTTGATTCCGCCACTGTGCCACAGTTGGCCGCTGTTTTATCCATTCAGACGGCGCAGAAACTGGCTGATGAAGGACGTGGGCCGGGCTTTATAGAGCGTCAGTTTGCGAAAATGATCAGTGCTGGCAATCAGCTCAGCCGCGATACACCGTTCGCCTTTCACGCCTTGGTGCGTGAGCGTTTTGCGCGTGAGCCCTTTGCTGCGGGTTTGGCGCGCTTGGCCAATATCAAGGTGAATGTCTTAGATGATGAGCACCCGGTAGATCCAACACGTTATCTCGACAGTGACGCTGAGTGGGACTTTAGCTTTAGTGCGAGCTACCACAAAGAGGTAATGCCGCTGCACCGTGTGTATTTCGATGAGTATCAAGCTGAGCTATCGGTAACTGATCCACAAAATAGAGCGCTGCGTGAGTTTTTAGCTGCGTCAGACGAGTCATTTAATCTGCAAGGCTATGCCGGTTCGGGCAAAACTCACTTAATCAGTCGATTTACCCAGTTATTAGATCCTAAGCGCACCTTATTATTGGCCAATAGCGCAGGCCAGCTGCAAGCATTAAAAAGTAGGGCTGGCGCGCACTTTGCAGGGATGACCTTTGCCCAAGCGGCAGGGCAGGTGCTGGACAATAATTGGCTGTCAACCAGCTGGCGGCTTAAGGATAAAAGCCGTTTGCATCAAACATTTCAGGTCACTCATGCTGAAATTGCACAGACCTTTGCGATGCCCTCCATTAGTTATTTATCGCCTGAGCAAGTGGCCGGTGTTTGTGTCAGAACAGTAGCCAGTTACTGCAATAGCATCGCGCCGGCTATTGATGTCGTCCATCTGCCGGCGGCCATCGCTGGTAATCTGGTGTTGTTGGATAAAATGGTGCTGCTGGAAATCGTTAAACAATATTGGAGCGAGCTGTGCCGGCCGACTGACGCGCACATTAGGTTGCCGATCCGTGGCTATCATCGGATCAAATTATTATCTTTAATTGATGGCGTGCTGGATACGCAGTACAGCCATATTATTGTTGATGAAGGGCACGATATACCCACACCGATGTTGCAGATTCTCGATCGCAGCCCGCAAGCGGTGATTACCTTAAGTGATGAGTTGCAAAACCTCAATGGCATGGCGCCGGTGCGTGATAGGTATATTCGTCAGCGCTATATTGCGCAGTCGGTACGCTTGGGTAAACAAGTGGAAAGTGTGATTAATCCACTGATTCAAGCCCATCCAGGCGTGACAAAACAGTTGTTTAGTGGTCGAGCAGATCATTGCACTCACTTACAACACTACACTGGCTGGCAGATTCCGCAGCAGGCCAGCACCATTATTGTGGCCGATGAGTTCGAGTTGTTTGCTTGGTTTCAGCGGCTTACGCATGCTGGGGCATCATTTGAGTTGGCAGAAGCAACCTTTAAAAACTTTATGACCTTTGCCCAAGACTGTATTGAACTCTATAACAACGCAGAGCGGCCACGGCATGGTTTGATTTTCCGTTATGCAACTTGGGATAAGTTAAGCGAGGCAATGGCCAATAATCCATCATTTGAGGCCATTGAGCGCATGTTGCAAAAAGGTTACTCGCAGGCCGATTTCCGTGAAGCGGTTGCGCGCTATGTGCGTAAAGGTGCGGGGAAAATTATCTTGGCGCGGGTCAGTGATACCAAAAACATGGAGTTTTCCAGCGTCTACCTGTCTCAAGGTCTGCTGGTAAAGCCTACAGCGCATGACAATACAAACAGCCGAGCACGTTTGTTTTCAAGTCTATACACCGCCTGCACGCGTGCTCAGCATGAGCTGATTGTACCCGATGGTTTTTCGGACTGGGTTGCCGATGCAGTCAACTGATATCTTTGCTGTTAAAGCCAATATTGGAGTGGCTGCTATGTTTGATATCAATACTATGGCAGCCTTTTTAGGCGGGTGCACAGCTCTTGATTTTGCTGTGTTAATATGTTCAACGTTTATATTGGTGGTATTTAACTCACAGGTCAAAGCGTTACACGATAAATATTAAATAATATTGTTGAATATATATTGAGGTAGAGTCTTTAAATATAAAGCCCGAAATTTAATTAAAAATCGGGCTTTATTTGATATATCTTTACAGTTTTACTGATGCAGATCGTTTTACTTGAAAAGTTAACGCCAGTTGTTTTAGAAGGCTAAACCAACTTTAACTCCAAATTCGTCATTTTTTAGCTTAGTGTTGTCGACATAACGTTTGTCTTTTAGCTGATAGTTGGTCTTGTTGTAGTACACACCTGCTGTGAGAGGCATGTCGTTATAACCCTTGTCCCACATAAAGTCTAACTCAGCATATGGGCTGTATTTGTCCTTTAGGTCGACGGTTGTTCTACCAATGTGCTGAACCTTGATTTTGCTCTCAGCGTTAATATTATAGCGCGTACCGACTTCTAGGCGGGCTAGCACTGTGTCAAATTTATGGTTGAAGCCCGCTGCAGCTTTAGCAAAAGGCGACTGGGTGGTAAAGCGAACGTCGGCGCCTTTAGTATCGTCAACCTGGCTGTGTCTATAGCCAGCACCTACAATACCATCAACATAGCTGCGGTTACCGAGGTCCATTCGATAACCAATATCCGCTTCTACTTTGGCTTCTTTGCTTTTGACATCATTTCTTTTACCGTATTTTGCTTCAATTCCAGCTTGATAAATGAGGCCTTCTGTTCCGGTCATTTTATTACCGTAATTGTAATAAATACCTGCTTTAGGCATGCGCTGTTTATTGTTGTCTAATCCGCCAATATCAGATGAGAGTTTATATTGATTATAGCTTCCGGTAATACCGATGTTGGATACTGGATCAGCTGCTTGTAATGCAAAAGGTGATAATAAAAAGCCTGCCGTTGCAGCACTGATTAAAATATTTTTACTGATCATAAATGTACTCCGTTAATTATGTTGCTTACTATTTAAGATCACGCTACTTGCATAAGAGTTCAATTTTAATATTTAATATAATTATGTTTTCAATTAAAAGATCTTTCTGGAAGGTTTAATGTGCCAGTAATATGTAGTGCTGTTATAAATATATTATAAATACTACGATTATTGGGTTGGTGCTCAGGTGCAGCGGTTGTGTTGTCTAGCGCTGCATAGTTGGGTAGGGAATGTACTCTTGATTGTCGGTTGGTATTTTTGCAAATTGCTGATCAATCCATTGCTGGCGCGCCTGCTTGACCCGCTCGATACGGCTGGAGACAAAGTTCCAGTCCATGTAGCGGTGACCGATGTCATCACCGCCGATTAACACCACTTGGCTGTCATGCTCGGCGCGAATAATGATCTGTTGATCGTCACTTAATAGCGCAAGTCGGTGCTGGGCGATGCTCAAATCTTGGATGCTGATTGCGCCGCTCACAACGTACAGCCCGCGCATGGCAGCGTGGGGCAAGGCTAAGGACTGTCCGGCCTTAAGCTTGGCCTCAATGTATAAGGTTGAGCTAAAGGTTTTGACCGGAGAAGTGACGCCGTAGGCTGTGCCCATCAACACGCGGACGCTGACACCATCAATCTCCAGCGAAGGGATCTGCGCGCTGTTGTAGTGATAAAATGCAGGCTCGGTTTCTTCATCTTCTGCGGGTAATGCCAGCCATAATTGAAAACCATGGATGGCGTGCGGCTGGCGTTTGACTTCGGCAGATTGCCGCTCCGAATGCACGATGCCGGAGCCTGCGACCATGAGGTTTAAATCGCCGGGACGGATGCTTTGTACGCTGCCCACAGAGTCTTGATGGAGCATTTCACCGTCAAGTAAATAGGTGACAGTGGCCATATTGATATGGGGATGCGGCAGGACGTTAACGCCTTCACCTGCTGGAAAGTCAGCTGGCCCCATGTGATCGAAGAAAACCCAAGGGCCAATCCGCCTGGCACCACGACTGGGCAAGCTGCGACGTACGCTGAAACCGCCGAGCTCTTGGTCTTTGGGGTGAATCAGTTGCTCGACTCCTGTGCCGCCGGTTTCAATATCACAGGGTGAATCTGTGCTGTTGTTTTGATTGCTCATAGTGTTGTCCTCTGTTCGGCCTGCAAGAATCAATGGTTCATATGCTTGAGCAGTTTGCTTGCGCACGCTCGCTTCATTAAGTGTCACCCAGTCGCTCTGTGTAGAGCAAAGTGTCCCTCAGATTTCTTTTTGATTCGCTAGCCACTGTGCATCAGTCTATCTATCCTTTGATGGGCGATGGATGTCGACAGCAAAGGTGTAGCTGGCGGATTTGCGCGATGGGTGATGCGATCATGTAAACTACTCGCAGTTTGTATAACACTTTTTATCGGGAGGCGCTGCATGGCAGATGAATTACAGGTCTTATCCAATGCACATTTCGCCCAAGTGGCGGAAGGATTTGAACGCAGTCCTATTTCTAAGCAGTTAGCCACATTAGCGGGTAAGGTTTTTCCATTATTAACACTGAATAAAAATCAGCATTGGTTGGATTTTGGTGCCGGCACCGGCGCGCTCAGTGTTCCTTTAGCCGAGTATGTGGGGCAAGTGACGGCGCTGGATACGTCGGCGGCGATGCTGGCTCAGTTGAGTGAGAAAGATGTCGCCAATATCACTGCGCTTGAGCAGGATATTTTTGGCGGATTAAGTGAAACCTATGCTGGGGTGATCAGCAGTATGGCGCTGCACCATGTCGCCGATATTGCTGGGCTACTAAGTTGCATGCATCAGTGTCTGGACGAGGGCGGGCAGTTGGCGCTGATTGATTTGTACAGTGAAGATGGCAGTTTTCATGGTGATAACGCCGGCAAGGGGGTGGTCCATCTGGGGTTTGATCCTGAGCAATTGCTGGAGCAAGCCGCCAAAGTGGGTTTTAAACAGTTAAGTTATCGCGAGATTTTTAACATTAAGCATAAAAATGGCCGCAGTTATCCGATCTTTTTATTATTGGGTCGCGCTTAGGTTGTCTGCAGCGGTTAGGCGCAAAACTTTTTGCGCAGCATCATCAGTTGTCTGCAGTACGCCTCGATAGTGTAGGTTTGATCCTGTATCGCCTTGCTGCCTGGGTACTGCGGTTGACAGCTCTAAACGCGCATCTGGGCCATTTTGGCAATAGATTGCGTTGCTTAGCCCCGTTGCTTCAGTGACACTAGGCGGCTATCAATCCTATTGACGCTAAGTCGGCGCCAATGATGAGTGGGTAAATCAGGAGTGAACAGGTTGATCAAACGTATTGGCTGGCTGCTAAGTGCTGCGCTGCTGACTGTCATAAGTGGCTGCGGGGAAGGCGAGGCCGTGGTCGAGCCTGTTGATGTCTCGCGCCCGGTGCCAATGATGGTGGTGGGCACCTCCGATAAAACCTCAAGCTTGCGTTTTCCTGGGCGTGTGCGTGCCGCGCAGCGTGCGGATTTAGCTTTTAATGTGCCGGGCCAAGTGCTTGAGTTACCGGCCAAAGAAGGGCAATTGATCGAGAAGGGTCAATTGGTGGCGCGTCTCGATGATGCGAACTACCGTATTCAAATGCGTTCGGCACAGGCTAAATACAATAAGGCGCGCACTGATTACGGGCGCGTTGAGCAATTGTGGCAGCGCAGTCAGGCGGTGGCCAAGGCGGAGGTCGATAAACAACGTACGGCGATGGATGTGGCGCAGGCGGATTATGCTTTAGCTAAAAAAGACTTTGATGATACGCGGCTTATCGCCCCCTTTACTGGTGTGGTGACCAAGCGTTATGTGGAGAATTTTAGCAATGTCGAAGACAAAGAAGCCATTGTCAGTCTGCAAGATCTAAATCATCTGGAAATTGTGATTAATGTGCCTGAGCGCATTGTGCGTAATACGCCTAAGAACGTGGCCGGTTATGCGATATTTGCTGATCAGCCTGAGCTACTACTGCCGGTGACCTTGAAATCCTTTTCCTCGGAAAGTAACAGTCAAACCCAGAGCTATGAAGTGGTGTTGGCACTTGTTTCCGGTTATGAACTGACTATTTTGCCGGGTATGTCCGTGGATGTTATTCCGCAACAAGTGCTGCAAGAGCTCAGTGCGGGACATGTCAAAGTACCGCTGCAGGCTATTTACGCCAGTGCTGACAAGGTGACTGGTGTCTGGGTGGTCAATCCTGATACCTCACGCGTGAGCTTACAGCCAGTTGAGTTGGGCGATGTGCTTGGCACTGATGTGGTGGTGCTAAAGGGCTTGAAGGGTGGTGAGACCATTGTCACCGCAGGCGTGAGTCAGTTGCGTGACGTGATGTTGGTTCGATCCCTTTAATTCCGTGTCGGACAATACATACAAGGCGTATATACCGTGAATATTGCTGAACAAACGCTGGCTAAGCGCACCATTGCTTGGATGCTGACCGCTTTGGTGTTGCTGGGGGGCTATCTGAGTTATGAGAAACTCGGCCGTTTTGAAGATCCAGAGTTTGTCATTCGCCAAGCGGCGATTACCACTTCTTACCCCGGTGCTTTACCTGAGCAAGTGGCTGAAGAAGTCACTGAGGTGATTGAGGAAGCGGTACAGCAGCTGCAAGAGCTTAAAGAAGTCACCTCAGTTTCGCGGATGGGCAACTCGCTGGTTAAGGTCGAAATTGACTTAGCCTTTGCCCAGAATAAAGCCGAGCTGGAGCAGGTGTGGGATAAGCTGCGGCGTAAAGTCAATGACGCCCAACATAAGCTGCCACCGGGTGCGGGGACGTCTGTTGTCAATGATGACTTTGGCGATGTCTATGCACTGTTTTTTGCCGTGACCGGTGAAGGCTACAGCTTGCAAGAGATCAAAGACTACTTAGATGTGCTAGAGCGCGAGTTGTTGCAAGTGCCGGGCGTGGCGCGGGTGGCCACTTTGGGCGAACCTGAAGAGGCGATTTTTATTGAGATTGCTTCGGCAAAAGCAGCACAGCTGGGTATTGCTCAAGAAGAAATCTATCAGTCATTGCGTCAGCAAAATGTCATTACCGCTTCAGGTGACTTATTGGTTGGCCCGCAGCGGGTACATTTTAGTCCCAAAGGGCAAGTGGATTCGGTGCAAGCCTTAGGCAATATTGCCCTAGGTTCGCGCAGCGGTGAACAGGTGATTTTCCTTAAAGATATCGCCAAAATCACCCGCTCAACGATTGAGCCACCGCGCGCTTTAATGAGTTTTGATGGCCAGCCCGCGATAGGTTTAGGTATCTCCCAAGTGGCTGGCGGTAACGTGGTGGATATGGGCGATGCAGTACGCGCACGTTTGCAAGAACTGGATTTGCAGCGTCCGATTGGTATTGATCTGCAGATCATCTCTTATCAATCCGACTCAGTGCGTGAAGCTGTGGATGGTTTTGTTGCTAATCTGGCCGCTGCGGTGGCCATTGTGGTTTTAGTCCTGATTCTCTTTATGGGTTGGCGCAGCGGCATTATTGTCGGCACGGTTTTACTGTTAACGGTGGCTGGCACCCTAATTGCCATGTATATGGACGATATCGCCATGCAGCGGGTGTCGCTGGGTGCACTGATTATTGCGCTAGGTATGCTGGTGGATAACGCCATTGTGGTCACTGATGGCATTTTAGTACGCATGGAAAAAGGTGAGGCGGCTGAAAGTGCGGCCATTGCTGTGGTGAAAGGCACGCAGTTTCCCTTGTTGGGCGGTACTGTGGTGGGTATTTTGGCCTTTAGTGCCATAGGCTTATCTCCCACGGATATGGGTGAGTACGCCGGTTCGCTGTTTTGGGTGATTCTCTATTCAATGATGCTCAGCTGGCTCTTTGCAGTGACTTTAACTCCGCTGCTGTGCGTGACTATGCTTAAAGTTAAAGCCGCAGGCAGCGCAGAGCCAACCAGCGGGGTGTTGTACCGCTACCGTCGCTTGTTGCATATGGCGTTGGGGCATCGCTTAGTGACGGGCGTTTTGCTGCTGAGTTTATTGGCCAGCGCTATGTTTGGATTTAAGTGGGTGCAGCCTGGCTTTATGCCCGATTCAGCCCGTCCGCAATTTGTTGTGGATATGTATTTACCCCAGGGTTCAGATATCCGTGAAACGGCCAAAGTGTTGGAGGCGATGGCTGAGCATGTCCAGGGTAAGGATGGCGTCACCTATATCACCCGTTTTGTGGGTCAAGGTGGTTTGCGTTTTATGCTGACCTACAGCCCTGAAGATCCCAATAGCAGCTATGGTCAGTTATTGATTGACGTGGAGGATGCCTCAGGTATTGCTGCGTTGGTGGATGAGTTGCAACATGAGCTGGCCGAGCGCCATCCATTGGCTGCGGTCAAAGTCTGGAAGTTTATGTTGGGCCGTGGCGGTGGTAAAAAGATTGAAGCCGCTTTTAAAGGGCCGGAGCCAGATGTGCTGCGCCAATTAGCCGAGCAAGCCAAAGCCATTATGGCGCAGGATCCTGGAGCGATTGCCATTCAAGATGATTGGCGTGAGAAAACCCCGGTGCTGCGTCCGATTGTGGATGAGGTGGCCGCACGCCGCGCCGGTGTCGATATTACCCAGATCAGCCAAGCGTTAAACCGTGCTTTTACTGGCGAGCGCGTAGGCGTCTATCGTGAGCAAGATAAGTTGATTCCCATTATCGCCCGGGCTCCTGTTGCGGAGCGTTTACAAGCGCAAGATATGGAAAACGTGCAAGTTTACAGCCCAACCGCTGAGCAATATTTGCCGGTGGGGCAGTTGGTGACCGGCGTTAAAGTGGAGTGGGCTGATGCTATTTTGCGCCGTGTGGATCGTTTTCCAACCATTATGGCGCAGGCCGATCCGCTACCAGGAGAGCAGTCGGATCCTTTATTTAATCGCTTAAAACCGAAAATTGAAGCCATTGAACTGCCACCGGGTTATCGCTTGGAGTGGCATGGTGAGTACAAGGATGCTAAAGAGTCTAATGAAGGCTTGGCCATCTCTGCACCTTACGGCTTTACTGCGATGGTCTTAGCGGTGGTGCTGATGTTTAACGCGCTACGTCAGCCCTTGGTGATTTGGTTAACTGCGCCCTTGGCCATTATTGGGGTGACCGTGGGTTTGGTGATCTTCCAAGTCCCCTTTGAGTTTATGGCGATTTTAGGTTGCCTGAGTTTGGTGGGGATGCTGGTGAAAAACTCGATTGTTTTGGTCGATCAAGCCGATGCGGAAATACGTGACGGTAAGGCGGGCTTTATTGCCGTGATTGACGCTGCTGTCAGTCGTGCGCGTCCGGTTTTTCTGGGTGCTGTGACCACTATTTTAGGCGTAGCCCCCTTACTTTGGGACCCGTTCTTTAAGAGTATGGCAGTGGTGATTATGTTTGGTTTGGCCTTTGCTACGGTGTTAACTTTGGTTGTGGTGCCGCTGCTCTATGTGGTGATTTTTCGTATTGCTGCTGAGCCAGAGGTGACTGCTCAGGACTGAACAGTGATTGAGCCTTCAGCTATTGTGCTGTTTTACTCAGTAACGCCGCACAATACCGGCGTTTGTTTGATTTTTAAGTGAATGATAGCAAGGGGGTTGTGGTGCCTTATTTGTTGCTGGGCCTGGCTGCGGTTATGTTTGGTTTATATAACGTGTTTATTAAATTATCTGCGGATCATATTCAGGCAGTGTTGGGCGCGGTGATTCTACAGTTTGTTGCGGCATTTTTAGGCTTAGGTTTATTGATCTACCTTAAGTATGCCGATAATCTTACTCTGCATCTCAGTCCGCGCGGCGTCACGCTGGCGGTATTGGCAGGCGCGGCGATTGGCGTAGTAGAAATTCTTACTTTTATTATTTATGGGCGCGGTGTTGATGTGGCGGTTGGCAATCCTTTGATTGTTGGTGGCTCGTTGATTGTGACCACCGGTATCGGTTGGTTGTTTTTGCGCGAAGTATTAAATCCATGGCAAGTGGTCGCTGTGTTGAGCATTATTGCTGGCGTAGTGGTGCTGGCTTGGCAGGCAGGACGTTGATGATGACTGATACACAACACACACCGCTGGGGTCGTATACGCAGGCGATGACTCGCGGCTTTGTCGATGACCCGGCGCAGCGCAACGCGGTTGAGGCGTTACAACAATGTTACCAAGCCGTGCAGCAGGGCTCAGCTCGCGCACGAGGCGTCTACTTATATGGGCGCGTGGGGCGTGGTAAAACGTGGCTGATGGATCAGTTTTATCGTAGCTTAACGGTTCCTGCACGACGCCAACATTTTCATCACTTTATTCAGGATATGCATCAGCGCTTATTTCGTTTAACCGGCAGTGCTGAGCCTCTGGCGAAAATTGCTGATGAGTTGGTGAGTGAGATCCAAGTGTTGTGTTTTGATGAGTTATTTGTCAGCGATATTGCGGATGCGATGATTTTAGGTGGGCTGTTTCAAGCGCTGTTTGAGCGCGGTTTAGTGGTGGTGGCGACCTCCAATCAGCCGCCTGCAGATTTGTATTATGAGGGCTACAATCGTGAGCGTTTTTTACCGGCGATCGCAGCACTTGAGCAGTATATGCAAGTGGTGGATGTGAATGGTGAACAGGATCATCGCTTGCATAAGGGTGCCACTGTTCAGCGCTACTGGGTCAAAGCGCCTGAGCAAGATAGCGTTATGCCTGAGCTGTTTACCCAACTCAGTGCAGGGCAGGTGGTCGAGCAGGGTCGACTCAATTTAGGCGCGCGCAGCTTACTAACCCAAGCGTACAGTGAGACAGTGTTGTATTGTGATTTTGCTCAGCTTTGCGAACAGCCTTTGGCCGCCATAGATTTTATGGCGTTGTGCGATAGGTTTCAGGCGGTGCTCTTGAGTGCGGTGCCGGCACTTGGTGGTGAGCAGCAGGCGGCGAAAATCGCCCGTGGTACTGAAGATGCGGTGCAGCGGGTGGATGCCGGTGACCGTGAGCTGCCTAATCTAGCGCCTGGTGATGACAGTGTACGACGTTTTATTGCTTTGATTGATGAGTGCTATGATCGAAAAGTGACGGTTTATATTGAGGCCGCGGGGCCGCTTGAAGCGCTTTACACACAAGGGTATTTGGCGTTTGCCTTTCGTCGCACTTACAGCCGCTTAAAAGAAATGCAGTTAGAGCGTTTTGCAAAAGACTAAGCTATGCTTTGTTAGTATTGTTATTATTGGTCGTTTTTAGTATGGGACGCGTTATATGCACCTAAGTATTCGCTTACTGGGTTTAGTCAGCCTTGTGTTTTTAGCCGCCTGTTCATCACAAGCGCCAATACCGGCACCTGCTGTGCAATCTAAAACACCCCCCATCATGAGCTTTAATCCGATGGCTGATGATGTGTTATTTCGCGCCATTGGCTTGGTTGGTACGCCTTATGTCTGGGGCGGTAATACACCCGCGTCGGGTTTTGATTGCAGTGGCTTAATTGGTTTTGTGTATAACGATGTGACTGGTATTCGTTTACCCAGAACCACCACGCAGATGATCCAAATGAAAGGCCAGACGGTGTCGCGCAGTAAGTTGCGCAGTGGTGATATTCTTTTCTTTAGTACCGCAGGTCATGGGCGCGTCAGTCATGCAGGGATTTATGTCGGTGATGGGCGTTTTGTACATGCCCCTTCATCGGGCGGCACCGTGCGTTTAGACAGTGTAAATTCTACATATTGGAATAACGCTTATTTACAAGCTAAGCGCGTTTTAAGCAGTGAAACTGTGGTGTTGAATCCTTAATGATCGACAGCGCACTAATCTATTGCTCAGCACTAAGCTGGCGTTGAATTAAAGCATAAAGAGAGTTGATATGAACGAGCAGCAACGGCCACGTATAGGTATTATCGGCACCGGTGCGATTGGTGGTTTTTATGGCGCGATGCTGGCGCGTGCAGGCTTTGATGTGCATTTTTTATTGCGCAGCGAATATGCAGCGGTCAGCAGCAATGGTTTGCGCATTAATAGCGCCGTGCATGGCGATATAGTCGTGCCGCAGGTGCAGGCTTACCAGGATGCAGCGCAGATGCCGGCCTGTGATTGGTTGCTGGTGGGTGCTAAAACCACCAGTAATGCCGAGCTGGCGCCGATTATCAATGCAGTTGCTGCGCCGGGCGCTAAAGTGCTGTTGTTGCAAAACGGCTTATCGGTTGAGGATGAGTTGCGTCCGCTCTTGGAGCCGCATCTGCATTTATTAGGTGGGCTGTGCTTTATTTATATCAATCGCAGTGCGCCCGGGATTATTGAGCATCAGGCCAATGGCACGGTTAATCTGGGTTACCACAGCGGCCCAGCAACAGAGGGTGAGGGCTATGCCATTGCTGAACAGGGTGCTGGGTTCTTTCAGTTGGCCGGTTTAGAGTCGAAGGCATTGCCACAATTGCAGCGCGCCCGTTGGCAGAAGCTGGTGTGGAATATTCCTTACAATGGTTTGTCAGTGCTGCTTAACAGTAATACCGAGCAATTAATGCGCGAGCCGCATAGTCGGGCATTGATTGAGGATTTAATGCAGGAAGTAACTGCTGCGGCAACGGCCTGTGGTTATCCTCTGTCGGAGAAGGTTGTGCAAGGCACGTTGAAATCAACCGAGTCGATGCCCGCCTATTTACCGAGCATGTACCATGACTTTAGCCAAAAGCGCCCCATGGAGTTGCCCGCGATTTATAAGGCACCACTTGAGGCTGCAGAGGCTGTCGGCTGTGCGATGCCTAAAGTAAGAATGTTGCTGCAAATGTTGGAGTATGTCGCAGTTTAGTGCTGTGTGCGTATGCAGCGAAGGTCAGTTTGCCTGAGTCGCTTGCCAGCAGGCTGTATAGCCGTCTCCTTCTATCTGATGGGATAGCTGCTGCGCGATCTGGGTTAAAATACCCAGCGAGTTGCACGACACTACTAGGGTTTGTTCGGCGCAACAGGTAAAATGTGTTTTTTTACCTGTTGCGGATCATGTTATGAGTAGTTTGTCAGCCGACCAGAAGAAATTACAGAAGCGTTTATACCGACTTGCAGGCGAGGCGGTAACTGATTTCAATATGATCGAAGATGGCGATAAGATCATGGTCTGCCTGTCCGGTGGTAAAGACAGCTACGCGATGTTAGATGTGTTGCTGCACCTGCAAAAAGTGGCGCCGATTCAGTTTTCCTTAGTTGCCGTGAATATGGATCAGAAGCAGCCTGGCTTTCCTGAGCATGTGTTGCCAGCCTATTTAGAGTCTGTTGGTGTTGAATACCATATTATCGAAAAAGATACTTACTCAATCGTTAAAGAAAAAATCCCAGAAGGGCGAACCACCTGTTCGCTGTGTTCGCGCTTGCGTCGTGGCACGCTATACACTTATGCGGATGAGATTGGTGCGACAAAAATGGCGCTGGGTCATCATCGTGATGATATTTTAGAAACATTTTTCTTGAATATGTTTTTCGGTGGCACCCTAAAAGCCATGCCGCCTAAGCTGTTATCGGATGATGGACGTAATGTGGTGATTCGGCCTTTGGCCTACTGTAAAGAAAGCGATATCGCAGACTATGCGCAGCTGCAAGGCTTCCCCATTATTCCGTGTAATTTATGTGGCTCACAAGAAAACCTACAGCGCCAAGTGGTCAAAGGCATGCTGCAAGAGTGGGAAGATAAAACCCCCGGCCGTTTAGATATTATGTTCCGAGCCTTACAGAACGTGGTGCCCTCGCAGTTGGCCGATCGGCAGCTGTTTGATTTCGCCAGCTTAACCATTGATAACCAAGCAGAGCCACGCTATTTAGATGTGATGAGCTTGTAACGGCTTGGCATCACGCCGTGTCAGGCTGTAAAGCACCACTAATCGTAGAGTTGAGGGTCAGGCATGAAACTGTTAGTCGTGGAAGATGAAGCGTTATTACGCCACCACCTGAATACGCGGCTAGGCGAGCATGGTCATGTGGTGGATGCCGTGGCTGATGCTGAAGAAGCCTTAGGTCGGATTGGCGAATACACGCATGATTTAGCCATTGTCGATTTGGGCCTACCCGGTATGAGTGGCTTGGATTTAATCCGTGAGTTACGTCATCAAGGTAAGCAGTTTCCTATTTTAATTTTAACCGCACGGGGCAATTGGCAAAATAAAGTGGAAGGCTTGGCCGCCGGTGCGGATGACTATTTGGTTAAACCGTTTCAATTTGAAGAGTTAGAAGCGCGGCTGAATGCTTTATTACGACGTTCCTCTGGTTTTGTTCAGTCCACAATTGGTGCTGGCCCCTTGCTGTTGGATTTAAATCGCAAGCAAGCCACGCTGCTGGATAATCCACTGGCGCTGACCGCCTATGAATACCGTATTCTTGAGTATTTGATGCGCCATCATCAGCAAGTGGTATCTAAAGAGCGCTTAATCGAACAACTCTATCCTGATGATGAAGAGCGCGATCCCAATGTGATTGAGGTGCTGGTTGGGCGTTTGCGCCGCAAACTGGAAGGTGAGGCCTGTTTTAAACCGATTGAAACAGTGCGTGGTCAAGGGTATCTATTTACTGAACGTTGCCGTTAACAGGGTGGTTATTTAGCATGCCACTGCAGAATAAAAATAAAGCATCGTCGTTACGTATGCGCTTAATGTTCGGTGCGGCGTTCACCGTATCCTTGTTTATGCTGGCTTTATTTCCGGCCTTGCAGCAAGTGTTTACCTCGGCGCTAGAACAATCCATTGAGCAACGTTTGGCCGCTGATGCCAGTGCCTTGATTTCTGCTGCAAGTGTGTCTAAAGGGCAGTTGCGTATGCCGGAAAAACTGCCTGATGAAGAGTTTGACATTCTTCCTGCTCGGCAGTTGGGCTTTATTTATGATAATAAGGGCAGCCTGTTGTGGCGCTCACGCAGTTCAAAAAACGTCAATATTAATTATCAGCCGAAATATGATGGAACACAGAACCATGAGTTTCTGCGCGCGCAAGATAGCGAGGGGCGTGAGTTTTTTATCTATGACGTCGAAGTGGATTTGCTTAGAGGTCAGAGTGCTTATTTTAGTATTGTGACCATGCAACCGGTCAGTGATTATCAAGCGATGTATGGCAATTTACGCCAGCAGCTCTATGTCTGGTTATGCTTCGCGCTCTTGCTCTTATTGGGCTTTCTATGGCTAGGTTTGGGCTGGGGGATTCGCAGTTTACGCAGCTTAAGCGCTGAGCTGGATGATGTTGAAATGGGGCGGCGAGCGTCATTAAGTGATGAACACCCACGTGAGTTATTACGCCTGACGCGCTCGTTAAACCGACTACTAGAGAGTGAGCGGCAACAAAGTGAGCGTTATCGTCACTCTTTAGATGATTTGGCGCACAGTTTAAAAACACCGCTGGCGGTATTACAGGGCGTAGGCGAGGTCTTATCGACACAGCCCAGTAATGCTGAGCAGGTGCGAACCTTGCAGGGTCAGGTTAATCGCATGAGCCAGCAAATCAGCTATCAGCTGCAACGTGCGCGTTTACGTAAAAGTGGTTTGCTGCGCTATCAAGTCAAACTTAAGCCCTTGCTGGACAGTTTGCTTGAGGCGTTAGATAAGGTGTATCGAGATAAGCGCGTGCAGGTGACGCCAGTCTTCTCTGCTGAGTTGCGCGTGCCGGTCGAGCAGGGCGCATTGCTTGAGTTGTTGGGTAATATCTTAGAAAACGCCTACCGTTTATGTATCAATGAAATACGCATCAGTGCGCAATTGACTGCAAATGGCTGCGAGTTAATGGTTGAGGATGATGGTCCAGGAGTACCCAAGCATCAGCGCGAACGTATTTTAAAACGTGGTGAGCGCCTAGATACCCAATATCCAGGTCAAGGCATTGGAACTGCAGTGGTGAAAGATATTATCGACAGCTACGGTGGCCAATTGTTTGTTGAAGACTCTGTTTTAGGCGGGGCACAGTTTCGGATTATCTTCCCGCTCAATTAGTGACTGCGCAGCGCCTGGAACTCTAGCGCTGAATCTGTTTGTGGGTATAGCTCAGCTTGGCGCCACAAACTTTACACAGGTAATGCAGGCCTTTATTGATGCGCGCATGGCGTTGGGCACTCAGGGCGAAAGGTTCGCGGCTCTGGCATTCACAGCGATATAAATAATGGGTTTTGGCGGTGCGCTTGATCGCATAGTTATGACAGCGTTGCGCCGGAAGTTGATAGACATTGAGCATCAACGCTTGCCACTCAGGGCCGTGGGCTCGAATGCGCGGGCCATAGAGTTGATAGGCCAACAGATGCGCCACTTCGTGAGCCACCGTATGCAATAAAAAATGCTCTCGGTTCTCTTGATAGAGCACTGGATTAAAGCGCAAAAGGTTTTCACTGATATGCGCAACGCCAGCTTTTTGTCCACGCAGTTGTAAACTGATCTCTGGCCGTTTGAAGGCACAGTTAAAATGATGTTCGGCAGTGGCGTAACAGACGTCAACGCGTTCTTGGAGAAAGTTAGGCATAGTTAAACTTGACTGTACGGATTTTTAGCTAGAGAGAGTGGTGCTAAATACTAGCAGATTGCAACCCATCCTAGTGATCTTCGATATAGAGTTGAGGCACGCTGGCGGCTATGGCTTGGCGGCATAGATAAAAGCAGAATGCGTAGCGTTAAGCGAGCGGACTGCGTTAGAACATGCGCTTAAGCGCTTGAATATCGCGCTAAGTGACTTATTAGTAACAATTTTCCGTGAAAAGACCGCACTACAGAGGTAATATGCGCTGCTTTGCTTTATATGAAAAATGGATAGCATTTTATGGATATGTGGTTAGCGGTACAGGCGTTTATTTTGGGTGTGGTTGAGGGATTAACTGAGTTTTTGCCTGTGTCCAGTACAGGTCACCAAATTATTGTCGCGGACGCGATTGATTTTGGTGGGCAGCGTGCCAAAGCCTTTAATATTATTATTCAGCTGGCCGCTATTTTGGCGGTGATGTGGGAATACCGCCGCAAAATTGTTGAGGTTGTAGTGGGCTTGCCGCGTGAAGCAAAAGCACAGCGCTTTACTGTCAATCTATTGGTGGCTTTCTTTCCTGCAGTGATTTTAGGTTTGAGCTTTGCTGATCTAATTGAAAAGTGGTTATTTAATCCTATTACTGTGGCAACGGCGCTCGTGGTGGGTGGCTTTGTGATGCTTTGGGCTGAAAAGCGCCCGCATAAAATAGCCGCAGAAACGGTAGATGATATGAGTTGGCAGCAAGCTTTAAAAGTGGGTTGTGCACAGTGCTTAGCCTTAGTTCCCGGCACCTCGCGTTCGGCATCGACTATTATCGGCGGGCTATTTTTTGGTTTGTCGCGTAAAGCCGCTACTGAGTTTTCGTTTTTTCTAGCCATGCCAACCATGATTGGTGCAACGGTGTATTCGGTGTATAAGCACCGTGAGTTGTTTGCTGGTGGCGAAGATATTTATGTGTTTGTGATTGGCTTTATTACCTCTTTTATTTTTGCCATGCTCGCTGTGCGCGCCTTGCTGAAGTTTATTGCCAGTCACAGCTATGCCGTGTTTGCTTGGTATCGTATCGTGTTTGGTGTCTTGATTTTAGCCACTTGGCAGCTTGGTTTTATCGACTGGGCATCGGTAGGTGAATAGAGGTATTGCGGCGGCGGTATAGACCTTCCTTGTTGAGATTAGATCTGGCTCAGTGGCGCGGCGCATGCGCCGTTACTGAGTTAATAGACTTGACAGTAAATGTGTTTGAAACGTATGTTTGAAACCTTTATCTGGAGTAAAAATTGCATGGCTCAGTCAGACACCGTAGAGCGAATTTTAGATGTGGCAGAGATTCTGTTTGCGGAGAAGGGCTTTGCAGAAACCTCGTTGCGCCTGATCACCAGTAAAGCTGGAGTGAACTTGGCCGCCGTCAACTACCATTTCGGTTCAAAAAAATCCCTGATTCAAGCAGTGTTTTCAAGGTTTCTTGGGCCGTTATGCATCAGCTTAGACGAAGAGTTGCAGCGTCGTTCCGCGGCTGATCAGCCGGCTTGGACGGTTGAGCTGCTCTTGGATGTCTTAGTTCAGCAAACCTTAGCGGTGAAGCCGCGCAGTGGTAATGATTTATCTATTTTTATGCGCCTGTTAGGTTTGGCCTTTAGTCAAAGCCAGGGGCACTTACGTCGCTATCTAAATGATATGTACGGCCCTGTGTTTCATCGTTATATGCTGCTGTTACGCCAAGCAGCGCCGGAGGTTCAGCCGATTGAATTGTTCTGGCGCGTGCATTTTATGATCGGTGCGGCAGCCTTTAGCATGTCCGGGCTTAAAGCCTTGCGTGCGATTGCCGAAACTGAGTACCAGGTGCATATGACCACAGAGCAAGTGTTGCGCTTAATGGTGCCTTTTTTAGCCGCGGGTCTGCGTGCTGAAAGTGTGATTGATGCGGTAGGTATGCAGCCGGTGCTGAAAAAGAAAGCGCCTTAATTCTTAGAAAGAGTGGTGAGGTTATGTTTGATTACCTGCATGTGTCCATTGCAGAGCAGCGCCTGTATGCTTTTTCTAAGCAGCAATTACAGCGTGTTTATACCGTTTCTACCGCACTCAATGGTCCTGGTGAGCAAAATAACTCAGGATGCACACCACGCGGCTTGCATTATATTCGAGCCAAAATAGGTGCCGATTTGCCGCCGATGGCCGTGTTGCGCGGCCGTCGTTGGACTGGAGAGATTTTCAGCGCAGAGTTGCAGCAGGCCTATCCACAGCGTGACTGGATTCTCAGTCGTATTCTTTGGCTTAGCGGCTGTGAGAAAGGGCGCAATCGCCTCGGTGCTTGTGATACCTTTCGTCGCTATATTTATATTCATGGCACTGCCGATGAAGCCCTGTTAGGGCAGCCGTATTCCCATGGCTGTATTCGTATGCGCAACCAGGACATTATTGAGCTCTATGCGCAGCTGGCCGATACCTGTCTCGTTGAGATTAGTGAGCATGCTGTAGCGGCGCCGATACAGCACAGCCACAGTAAGGAATCATTATGCAAGGCTCGTTAATGTTGGATATTGGCGGCACCTATCTGACCGCCGAAGATCGTCACCTCTTGCGTCAGCCACAAGTCTGTGGGGTGATTTTATTTGCTCGAAATATTGAGCATCCGCAGCAGGTGCGTGAGTTATGCCATGCCATTCGTCAGGTGCGCGGTGATCTGTTGATTGGCGTTGATCAGGAAGGCGGTCGTGTGCAGCGTTTGCGTCAAGGTTTTGTTGCTTTGCCCGCCATGGGCGTGTTGCAGACGGCCGTGAACCCTGCTTATGTCGCACAAGAGTGTGGTTGGTTGATGGCCTGGGAAGTATTAGCCATGGGCATCGACTTTAGTTTTGCGCCAGTTTTAGATTTGAACTATGGTCGCAGCAGTGTGATTGGTTTGCGCGCCTTTGGCGCAGATGTTGAGACCGTCACTCAATTAGCGGGTGCTTTTTTACAGGGTATGCAGGCGGCTGGGATGCCTGGCGTGGGTAAACATTTTCCTGGGCATGGCTGGGTGACGGCTGATTCGCATGTGGCGATTCCAGTGGATGAGCGCAGCTTGGCTGAAATTCAGCGCACAGACATATTACCTTTTAAACACTTGCAAGGTTATTTGGCGGGCATTATGCCAGCACATGTGATTTACCCAGAGGTCGATACTGCACCGGCGGGCTTTTCTAAAGTGTGGTTGCAAGATATCTTACGTCAGCAGCTGGGTTACAGTGGTGTACTCTTTAGCGATGATTTGTCCATGGCGGGTGCACATGTGGCGGGTGACGCGGCGCAGCGAGTGCTTGCCGCACTTAACGCTGGGTGTGATGTTGGGTTATTATGCAATGACCGTGCGGCAGCAGAACAGGCATTAAGCGCTTTGCAAACCGAACAGGTCACACCCTGTACACAATTATCTGCTATGTATGGACATTATACAGCGCAGCATGATTTTCAGCAGCATCCGCGCTGGCAGGCTGCACGACAGGCGTTAAAAACCATTAAAATCAATATATAAGAGGTGGTCAATGAATAAATACGCGATTATTGGCGGTACAGGATTAACCCAGCTGGAAGGTCTAACGATTCGCGATGCGATGTTTATTGACACCCCTTATGGTGCGCCTTCTGCTGAAATTTTACTCGGTGAGTATGCGGGACGTGAAGTGTTTTTTTTAGCGCGCCATGGTCATCCACACCGCATTCCGCCACATGAAGTGAACTACCGTGCCAATTTATGGGCATTACGTCATGCTGGCGCCAATACAATTTTAGCGATCAATGCCGTGGGTGGTATCACCGATAACTTAAAAACCGGGTGCTTCTGTATTCCGGATCAAGTGATTGACTACACTTCAGGACGTCAACATACCCTGTATGAAGGTGGGCTTGAGCATGTCACCCATGTCGATTTCACTTACCCCTATGATGAGGCGTTGCGCAAGCGTTTAATCGCGGCGGTGGCGGCGTGTGGCTACAGCTGTAACAATCATGGCGTGTATGGTTGCACGCAAGGTCCACGTTTAGAAACCATTGCTGAAGTGAAGCGTATGGAGCGTGATGGTTGTGATGTTGTGGGTATGACCGGTATGCCAGAAACGGCGCTAGCCCGAGAGTTGGGATTGAGTTATGCCTGTTTGGCTCTGGTCGTTAATCCTGCGGCGGGTAAAGCCAAAGGTGGGATCACCATGGCGCAAATTGATGCAGCGCTGAATGTGGGGATGTCTAAAGTTAAAATTATTTTAGCGCGGATATTAACTCAGGCTTAAGCGTGCACAGCGCCATAAGCTGCGTCTGGATGTGGGCTTATGGCGTTCTACGCAACCGCCACGCTGACCAAGGTCAGCGCACTGCCGTGTAAGCGCGAAAACTGCCCTTGTAGCTCACAACCTAGGCGCCATTGGGTGGATAAATCTTTGCTCAGACGTAAGCGCGCATGGCCCATTGCGCTGTTCTCCAAATCCAGTACTTGGGCGTCATGGAAACCAAAGTAGGTCCCGGTCAGGGGATTAAGCGCTTTAAATAAACTCTCTTTAAACGAAAAAACCAGAGTTAAATACATGGCTTGATGGTTGCTGTCTAGACGATTGTAAGTGTATTGCTCGTCCGGCGTTAAAATCGTTTTAGCTAAGCGCTGCGCACGCTGGATGGGGATTGGTTTTTCTATATCTAAGCCCAATCCTTGCCAATAGCGGCTGTCGCCGACAATGGCGGCTGACAGATTATGACTGTGTGACATCGAGCCACAGCTGTGCGTTGGCCAGCGTGGGGCACGACTGTTATCTTGCTGGGTGGGCAGACTGGCGTGACCGGTTTGTTGGCGTAAGGCTTCGCGAGCACAGAGTCGTGCGGCTAAAAATTCAGCTTGGCGTTTAAGCGCCGCTTGCGGTGGCGCGATGCCGTAATGGCTAAACAACTCAGGACTTAATGCTTGTGCGGTAAAGCGCGTGGAGACTAACGTACAGCCGGCTAAGGGTATAGGGAAGGGCCAGTGTTGCTGGAGGTGGCTTAAAAAAACCGCAAGTGACGCCGCATCAGTCATTAAATACACCTGTTGTACTGCTGTTTTATAAATAAATAGTTATAACTCTGGAATAAATTCACTGTTGCAGTTATAAGTAGTCGAATATTTTAAGGTTGCCTGCACTGACTGCTGAGGTTTTTATGAAGCTACAACAACTGCGCTATATCTGGGAAGTGTCCAGAAACGGTCTTAACGTTTCTGCCACTGCACAAGCCCTTTATACATCGCAACCGGGTATAAGCAAACAAATACGTTTACTGGAAGATGAGCTGGGCGTAGAAATTTTTGCCCGCAGTGGTAAGCATTTAACTCGAGTAACGGCAGCCGGTGAGCGCATTATTAAAACCGCTGGCGAGATCTTGCGCAAGTGCGAAAATATTAAACAAATTGGCCAAGAGTTTTCTGATGAGCGGGTGGGTACCTTATCCATTGCCACTACGCACACCCAAGCGCGTTATGCCTTGCCCACGGTGATCAGTGGTTTTATGCATGAATACCCAGATGTCGCCTTGCATATGCACCAAGGCACGCCCACGCAAATTGCCGAGATGGCTGCCGATGGCACTGTCGATTTTGCTATTGCCACTGAAGGTATGGATCAGTTTGGCGATCTGATTATGATGCCATGTTACCGTTGGAATCGCTGTGTGGTGGTGCCCAAAGGTCATCCGTTGGCCAGCGTTGCAAAACTAACTCTCGAAGCTTTAGCTGAATTTCCGATTGTCACTTATGTCTTTGGCTTTACCGGCCGCTCCAAGCTGGATGAGGCTTTTAGCCAGATTGATTTAGAACCCAAAGTGATCTTCACTGCTGCCGATGCCGATGTGATTAAAACCTATGTGCGCTTAGGTTTGGGGGTTGGCATTGTCGCGGGTATGGCGGTGGATGCTGTGCAAGATCAAGATTTAGTGGCTTTAGATGCCAGTCATTTATTTGAGTCCAGCGTGACTAAAATTGGTTTTCGTCGTGGCACTTTCTTGCGTGGCTTTATGAGTGACTTTATTGAACGTTTTGCCCCACATTTGGATCGCGAGATTCAAACCAAGGTCATTCAGGCGCGTAGCAAAGAAGAAGTGGATGACTTGTTTAAAAATATTGAGCTGCCAGTGTATTAGAGCTGAGTGTTTGTGGCGGTTGTCGTCGACGGATCAGTAGGCCAGTAATGATCGGCTAAATATGCCTCATTCGCTGATGCTTGTCGTATAATCGCCGCAGATTTTTATTAAATAGCTTAAGGATCACCATGACTGATTACCGTGAAACGCTGCATGATAATTATGGCCAGTTTTTTAAGATTGAAACAATGCTGCATGAGTTTCGTACTGAGCATCAGCATTTAGTTATTTTTGAAAATGCTCGAATGGGTCGCGTAATGGCGCTCGATGGAGCGATTCAAACCACCGAAGCCGATGAATTTATTTATCATGAAATGCTTACCCATGTGCCGATTTTAGCCCATGGCAGCGCGCGTAATATCTTGATTATCGGTGGTGGTGATGGTGGCATGTTACGTGAAGTATGCCGTCACGACAGCGTGGATCGCATCACTATGGTGGAAATTGATCAAGCTGTTGTTGATATGTGTAAAGAGTATTTACCCAATCACTCCAGTGGTGCTTACGATGACCCACGGGTGAATTTGGTGATTGATGATGGCATGCGTTTTATGGCCAACTGCACTGAAAAATTTGATGTGATTATCAGTGACTGTCCCGACCCTACCGGCCCGGGCGAAGTGCTGTTCTCCGAAGGTTTTTATCAGGCTTGCCATCGCTGCTTAACGGATGAGGGAATTTTCGTTGCGCAAAATGGCACGCCATTTTTACAAATCGATGAAGTGAAAACCACTGCTAAAAATATTCAAGAATTGTTTGCTGACTGGCACTTTTACCATGCTGCAGTGCCCACTTATATTGGTGGCAGTATGACTTTTGCTTGGGCGGCTAAAAATCCTCAGTTGCGTAAACAGCCTTTGGATATTTTACGCCAGCGCTTTGCCGGTAGCGGCATTGTGACCCGTTACTACAATGCTGATATTCATCAGGCCGCTTTTGCTTTACCGCAATATGTTTTACAAGCCATTGGTAAGCCTAGCAACGACTAAGCGAGGCCGTGTTCTGCCCTTATGCACTAGGGCAGAACGCTACTATGTTTGGGTGCAGATCAAAGGCTGATATGCGGTGTCACATCGAGACGAACTGCTTGCTTCAGTAGCGTCTCGATATGTGTTTTTAACACCTTTAAATCACGGTGGGTGATATCTGCGCTTGAGCTGACTTCAAGTTTTAGATAGGTCTCTGGGCTACTCACTTGTACGAGTAATACGTTGATATGCAGTTGTTTACCGTATATCTCCAAGCTTAGCTCATCGACCTTGTGCTCTACCTGCCAAGTGCTATAAATGCTCTGAAATGACCATGTCAGGGGTACCGCAACGGTGATCATTAGGACTAAAGATAGAGCTAAACCACGTCGCGCTTTCACAATAGGTGCATAGCCTAAGACCAAAAAAGTCAGTGCCGCCGCCAGTGCGATGCCCACCAAGTTGGTGACAAATAATAGTGCAGCGCCACTGATCACTTGCCAGTCCCACCAGCCAATGCCAATCCCTGCTACACAGACGGGGGGGACCAGCGCAACGGCGATCGCCACCCCCGGCATACTTTTCATAACGCTTTCACGTGCATGCGCATAGGCTGCGGCCATGCCAGAGACGATCGCCACCCCAAGGTCAAGTAGATTGGGGTGTAAGCGGCCGGCCATCTCTGGAGTGATGCGGGTAATCGGCATAAGCAACGCGAGCAAGGCCGCCATACTCAGCGCTAGGGTCACCCCAATGATAATGGTGACCATGGACCTTTTGAGTAAGATTTGATCGTTACGCAGTAGCGCCATGGCTAAAGAGACAATCGGTGACATTAAGGGCGCTAGCACCATGGCACCGATAATCACTGCGGGGCTGGACAGAAATAAGCCCAAACTTGCCAATAAGCTGCTGAGCATCATCAGAGAAATAAAGCTGCTATGGGCTTGTGCATTCTCGCGCAGCTGTAAGAACAGATCTTTAAAGTCGTCCTCTAAGGCATGGGTAAACAGCGGTAAACGTTGCTGGATCATATTTAAGCGCTGCTCATTCAGTGGCAGATTTTCGAGCTTAAGTGTGTCTTTACCGCCACGTTGACCGCCTTGGGTTTCATAATAGGCGTCCGGTAAGTTAATTTGCACCGCTTCAGGGTACAACTCTAATTCAATGCTTTGCGCTTCGCGTTTTTGACTGTCGACATAGTAGATGAGGGGGCTGCTGCTCTCGATTCGCAAATAGTTGCTACGTACATAACTCATAGCATCGGGTAAACGACTGACTTTTTTGTCTGAATGAAAAGAGGCGCGGATTAAAAATCCTAGATATTGGCTGATGGACTTAGGCGCAATCAGTAGGGTGGAAACTTTACCGTCTTGCACTGAAATACTGGTATTGATCAGTCGTGCCGCCGCATTAGTGACGTTATTTTCAATGGCAATTAAACCCGTGATCGCTGTTTTTACGCTGTACTCACTGCCCACCGATAAGGTGATGCCAAAGGGCTGGATGGCAAATAAGTTGCGCAAACTATTCCATAATAGGGCTATAAAATAAAAAATACGCCGCCAGGGTGAGACGGCGCGTTGCCGGTAAGTGCGGCTGCGTTGATCAAGGAAGGGCGTTTTACCCAGCATAATTGAGCCCAGCGCCACTTCATTGTTGCAGCGCAACACATCAATGGCTTTGCTTGAGGCGGAAAAAGCCAGCTCAATATGATCCTCCGGTTTTGCGCTGAACATAAACCAGTCACGTAGGCGTACTTGTTGATCATCAACGGGAATGACCCCTAGGCTAAAGTTTAGCGATTTGGCCAGATCCATCAGCGGAGCTAGATCGCTATCGCTGCATAGGGCAACCACATGCTCAGCATGCTCGAGCGCGCGCCCCGGCTGTTCTAAAAAATCAGTGAATGGCAGCGGGGTCAGAGTGATTTGATTGGCCTTGGCAAACTCAAACACGGTTTGAATATGAGGGTTATCAGCGTCCTCATATACAAATAAGGCTTTGCTCAATAGCATGGTCGTCTCCTTAACCCCTCGTTATAAAAAAAGCCGGATGATTAATCCGGCTTTTTAGATGGTGCAGGCTGCCGCAGTTTAGACTGGGAATAACTCGCTAAGCTTCATGGCTAACATCATATCGCCTTCAGCGCGCAGTTTACCGCCCATAAATGCTTGCATACCATCGGTTTCGCCAGTGGCAATGCCTTTAAAGGTTTCGCTGTCCATGATTAAAGTGACATTGGCGTCATCATTTTCGCCAGCTTGTACATCACAGGTACCGTCTTTAACAGTAACGTAGTAATTTTCAGCATCTTCAATATTGAATTGGAAGATTAAATCTAAACCCGCAGCAGCTGTAGCATTAAATTTAGCGGTTAGAGTGTTAATGATCTCGGCGGTAGAAGACATAGTAGATCCCTTTTAAGGTTTTTGTGCGGTATATGCCGCGTGATATGAATAACTCAAAGGTAACGGATGAGTTTCTTCTTTAACAGATGAGGGGCGTGGCGCGCCATGATCTGCTGCTATGTGAGTAGTGGAGATTATTGTGAACCCGCTAAGCTGTCAAATGAATTTCATACGATTGTTTGAAAGTCTCTATAAAACAGTCAGTTCATCCCCGTCTGGCGGGGTCGTTGCTTGTTGAATGGTGCAGCTGATACGGGACGGTACAGATAATCGTTATGAAGGCGGGTACTGGCTCAGGTAAGATAACAATCAATATCGTTTAAGGAGGTTACAGTGGATTTTTTACTTGAGTATGCCGGTTTTTTAGCCCGTGCTGTCACAGTGCTGGCGGTGATTGTAGTGGTATTGGTGGTGGCGACCTCTTTACGTTCGCGCGGACGTAGCAAAGGTGGGGAGTTATTGGTCAGTAGCTTAAATGAGTTCTATCAAGACTTAAAAGACACTGTTGAGTACAGCGTGCTGGATAAAGCGCAATTAAAAGCTTTAAAGAAAGCCAGTAAGACTAAATTACAGCAAGAGAAAAAAGCTGGTGTTGAAAAAAAGCGTGTCTATGTCTTAGATTTTGATGGTGATATTAAGGCTTCGGCGCTAGACAGCTTGCGCCATGAGATTACTGCCTTGCTGAGCATTGCTAAGCCAACCGATGAGGTGGTGCTGCGTTTAGAAAGTGGTGGCGGGATGGTGCACAGCTATGGCTTAGCCTCTTCACAGTTGGCGCGTATTCGCGAGGCGCAGATCCCGCTTACTGTGTGTGTGGATAAGGTCGCGGCCAGCGGCGGTTATATGATGGCCTGCATCGGCGATAAAATTATCAGTGCGCCCTTTGCGGTGTTGGGCTCAATTGGCGTAGTGGCGCAATTGCCTAATATTCATCGTCTATTAAAGAAGAATGATATTGATGTTGAGGTGCTGACCGCCGGTGAGTACAAGCGTACTATGACCATGTTAGGTGAAAACACTGAGGCAGGGCGACAGAAATTCTTGCAAGAATTACAAACCACGCATGATTTATTTAAGCAGTTTGTCGCACGTTTCCGTCCGCAGTTGGATATTGATGCCGTGGCGACTGGGGAGGTTTGGCTCGGTACAGATGCGCACGCTTTAGCCTTGGTTGATATGCTCCAAACCAGTGATGAGTATTTGTCAAAACAAGCTGAAGAGACAGATATGTATCTGCTAGAGTTTATCCAGAAAAAAACCCTGCAAGAGCGCATTGGTTTAAGTGCCAGTAGCGCAGTCGAGCATGTTTTTGATAAAGGCTGGGCGCGTTTACAGCAGCGCTTTGTGGGCTAATACAAGGTCTAAAAATAAGAGTGATTGAGGAGTTTTGCATGAGTACATATCAAGCATTGTGGGTGACGGAAACGCCACAGTTTGCACAAAAAGTTATTGAGCGCTCGTTGGATGATTTACCGGCTGGCGAGGTACTGATTAGGGTGCATTACTCTTCACTCAATTATAAAGATGCGCTTTCGGCGACCGGTAATCGAGGGGTCACGCGTCAGTTTCCGCATACGCCGGGGATTGATGCGGCGGGGGTGGTTGAGCAGTCCAGTGTGGCGGAATTTAGCGCAGGGGATGAGGTGATTGTTACAGGCTACGATTTGGGGATGAATACCTACGGTGGTCTGGCGCAATATATTCGAGTACCTGCCAGTTGGATCGTCAAGCGCCCCAGTGGTTTGTCATTACGTGAAGCCATGGTGCTAGGCACTGCGGGGCTGACTGCAGCCTTGTGTGTCGACAAGCTGATCAATGCTGGCGTTGCTCCACAGAACGGCCCTGTGCTCGTCACAGGCGCCAGTGGCGGGGTTGGTTCAGTGGCAGTGATGCTGTTGGCTAAGCTGGGCTTTCAGGTGACGGCAGCCACAGGTAAAGCCGAGCAAGAAGGCTTTTTGCGCCAACTGGGTGCTAGTGCAGTGATTTCTCGTGCGGCCTTAGCTGAGGGCATGGATAAGCCGCTATTGAGGCCTAAGTGGGCTGCAGTGGTGGATACTGTCGGTGGTGACTTATTGTTTAATGCGCTCAAAGCAGTGCAGCACAGCGGCAGCGTGGCCTGTTGTGGACTCACCGCAGGGGTGAATTTTCAAGCCAGTGTCTTGCCTTTTATTTTGCGAGGGGTCAACTTGCTTGGGGTCGACTCGGTAGAGTTACCTTTAGCGCATAAAGCCGCTATGTGGGATAGGTTGGCGCTGCAATGGAAGCTTGATTTAGAGCCTTTGGTTAAAGAAATCAGTTTGTCGCAAGTGCCCGAGGCCATAACCACCATGCTGGCCAGTCAGCAAGTAGGGCGTACTTTAGTGCGCATGGATTAGATGTATTGATCCATAAGCAATAAAAAACGGCCACGCAAGTCAATTGCAATGGCCGTTTTTATCAAGGCTAAGCTAAATTACTGGGTGTAGCGTCTCAGCACTAAGGTGGCGTTGGTGCCGCCAAAACCAAAGCTGTTGCTCATTACCGTATTTAACGTAACGTTTTCTTGCGTTTTTTGCACGATAGGCAAGCCTTTGGCTTCTTCATCCAGCTCTTCAATGTTGACTGAACCGGCAATAAAGTTGCCTTCCATCATCAGCAATGAATAGATGGTTTCTTGTACGCCAGCGGCGCCCAAGGAGTGGCCTGATAGACTTTTTGTAGAGCTGATCGGTGGCGCTTTATCAGCAAAGACTTCACGTACCGCACGAATCTCCGCCACGTCACCCACTGGAGTAGAGGTGCCATGGGTGTTGAGGTAGTCGATCGGTGTATCAACGGTCGCCAAGGCTTGTTGCATGCAGCGTACAGCACCTTCACCACTCGGTGCGACCATGTCGTAACCGTCAGAGGTGGCGCCGTAGCCAACGATTTCTGCATAGATTTTAGCGCCACGTTTGAGCGCATGTTCTAGCTCTTCAACCACGACCATACCGCCGCCGCCCGCAATCACAAAACCATCACGCTTGCTGTCGTAGGCACGTGAGGCTTTTTCTGGGGTGTCGTTGTATTGGGTGGACAGTGCGCCCATCGCATCAAATAAGCAGCTTTGGCTCCAATGCTCTTCTTCACCACCGCCGGCAAACACGATATCTTGTTTACCCAGTTGGATTTGCTCAAGTGCTTGACCAATACAGTGTGCACTGGTGGCGCAAGCAGATGAGATCGAGTAGTTGACGCCTTTGATTTTAAACGGAGTGGCTAAACACGCCGATACAGTGCTGCCCATAGTGCGAGTGACACGGTACGGGCCAATACGCTTAACGCCTTTTTCGCGCAGGATATCAATGGCCTCCATTTGGTTAAGCGTGGATGCACCACCGGAACCGGCAATTAAACCTGTACGAGGGTTGGAGACATCTTCAGGGCTTAAACCACTGTCTTCAATGGCCTGCTGCATCGATAAGTAGGTAAATGCAGCGGCTTGGCCCATAAAGCGAAACACTTTACGGTCAATTAATGCTTCTAGATCAATATCAACAGAGCCTGAAACATGGCTGCGCAAGCCCATTTCAGCATACGATGGGTTAAAACGAATACCAGTATTGCCTGCACGTAAATTAGCAGCTACGGTATCTTTGTCATTACCTAGGCAAGAAACAATGCCCATTCCGGTGATTACAGCACGACGCATACTGGTCATCCTTTAGAAAGAGTCTGTGGAAGTAAATAAGCCGACACGCAAGCCTTCGGCGCTATAAATTTCACGACCATCAACGCTAACGGTACCGTCAGCAATGGCGAGAATTAAAGAGCGGTTAATGGTGCGCTTAATATCGATTTGGTAGGTGACTTTTTTGGCAGTGGGTAATACTTGACCAAAAAACTTCACATCACCTGAACCCAGTGCGCGGCCACGACCTGGATTACCTTGCCAGCCGAGGTGGAAGCCGACCAGTTGCCACATTGCATCAAGACCTAAGCAACCGGGCATCACAGGGTCACCTTCAAAGTGGCAGGCAAAAAACCATAGATCAGGGTTGATATCTAATTCGGCAGTGATTTCTCCTTTGCCGTATTTTCCGCCGGTGTCACTGATGTGCACAATGCGGTCAATCATAAGCATATTCGGTGCGGGCAATTGCGCGTTACCTGGTCCGAAGAGCTCTCCTCGACTGCACTTGAGCAGTTCTTCGTAGGTGAAGGCGTTTTGTTTGGTCATGCGGGCTCCTCAACGTGCCTAATCGTGTACTGCAATGGGCGATGGATATCCATCTGACGAATGGTTTTATTTAATCTATTGCTGTGTTTTTAACACATTTAATAACGCTTAACAAAAAAACTCTATTCAACTTAAGACTTTTATCGGCCTACAGGCTTAAGTTAAACCCTTTAACAGCGTTTCCCTTAAGAACCTTTGCAGACTTAGACCGCAGATACTCGCAACAAGTCACAGACTGCCAGAGATGAAGTGCGCTGATTCAGACAAATATACCCTATGGTACTGCTATTAGACGCTAGGCGTTGCTCAATCTGCTTATAAATGATGCAAGGGGATCAGTAGGGTAAAGATAGAGCCCTGTTTCGCTTCACTGATCACACTTAATTGCCCTCCCATTTGCTCGGCTAAGGTGTGAGCAATTGACAAACCCAGTCCTGTACCACCGTAGTGTCTTGAAATACTTTGATCGGCTTGATGGAAGGCATCAAATATAGAACTCAGCTGTTCTGCTGCGATGCCGATGCCTGAGTCAGCAATCTCGCACTTTAATAGTATTTGTGATGCGTTTATTAGCGGCGTCCAATCGACCGTTAGGCTTACCGTGCCATGTGTGGTGAATTTTAAAGCATTGGCCAATAGATTGACTAAAATCTGGCGCAAGCGTGTTGGATCACCCTCAACGTTTAGCGAGGTCAGTTCCAGCGGCAGGGTAAACACCAGATCAATGCCTTTTTGCTCTGCGCTGTATTTAAACACGTTGTACAAAGAGGCAAACAGCTCGTCTAACGAAAAAGCAATGCATTCCAAGCGTAATGCATCATGCTCAAGGCGTGCGAAATCCAAAATATCATTAATCACACCAAGCATTTGTAAGCTTGAGGTGTGGGCGATATGGGTGTATTCAGTTTGCTCTTTGCTCAGGTCCGTTTGTTCAAGCAGTTGCAGCATGCCCAACACGCCATTCATCGGAGTACGCAATTCATGGCTCATCATCGCCAAAAAGTCTGATTTAGCATGGTTGGCGCGCTCTGCTTCTTGCTGTGCTTGTTGCAGTTTTGTTGTGTATTTTTGCTGTGCCCATTGTGCGTGCTGCAAGGTTTGGCTGAGCAGATTAATATGTTTGCTCAGTTCACCCAGTTCACCATTGTTCATATCAATCAGGCTGGGAGTGTGGTAAATGCCTTTTTCGAGGGCTTGCAGTTTTTGTCGCATTTCTCGAATAGGTATAGATAAGCTGCGTGCTAAAAAGTAAGCCACGGTCCAGGTTAAAATCAGGGTTAAAAAAATCAGCCACAGGGCACGAAATAAAACCTGAAGCTGTTGTTTTTGTAGGGTTGTGTCGGTCATACCAATCAGCACATGACCTATGGTTTCTTCTTGATTAGGGGTTTGCGTAAGAAAGCTAGAGGATAAAAATAGCGGATCAATAGCAATGATTTGACGGGTAATGTTGGCTTGGAATGCGGGGCCTGTACGCGGCGCTAAGCCGTTTTTCTCACTGCGGGTTAAACGCTGCTGTTGGTCGTCATAGATTTCAATAAAAGCAATATGAGGATGTTTTAAGATATTTTGTAGTAAGGGTTCTAACGCCTCTAAGTTGCCAGAGATAACACTAAATTCTGCTGCGGAGGCGAGCTGGTTAACAATCAGTTGCCCTGCATTGGTTAATTCTTCTTGTAAGCTTTGTAAGCGCGCTAAGGTAAAATAACCCGTGAGTAAAAAAGCGATCAGCACTGCAGGAAGTAGGCTGACAAATAGGGTGTGGCGATGAATACTGCCGCCCAGTACTCTTTTCATAGTCATGGCCTGTGCTGTTTAAGTTGTCTGGTTAATTCGCCAGGATGACTGTTTTGAATACCCAGTGAGCGTGCCACCTGCTGGTTAATCATCACTTCACATTCTTCAGCATAGAGGTTTGACGGCCAAGCTGTAGCGGGCTTTTGTAACAGCTGTTGTAGGGTATTAATCCAATTGTTTTGGCTGCTGTAGGTTGATGCGAGGCTGCCCGCTTTTATAAAAGCGGCTGTGGGACCGAGCAAAGGTTGTTTGCGCGCATAGCTGCTCAGGAGGATGCTTTTAATCGTCTTTGGATTATAGATTTGCGCATCATCAAGGCCGAATAAAGCATCGGTTTTATTTAATAGATTGGCGATACCGCGCGCATCATAACGCTCAGGCCAGGCATAGGTATGCAGGGTCAGGTGTTCTACCCGCATGATCTGTTCAATTTCATTGAGTAAAAATGCGCTGTCAGCACCGTAGAGCACACCAATATCCTGCACACCTGGCAGCATTATTTTTAATAAGGCGACTTGCTGATCAAGTGGTGGGTCGCTCCAGAGAAAGGTCAGGTGTTTAGGCTGCTGCTCGCCTAAGCGCTTATGCGCTTGTACCCGACTGACTTGCATAATTAAGGTCGCCGGTGCGCTGTGTCTGAGTTGTAAACGCCAGTCCAGTAACTTGGGGCCGAGCAAGATCAGTTTTGTGTCTTTTGTAAAGCTGCTTTGTGTTTCTAGCTGGGCACGGGGCATATAGCGGATGGCCTGATCCGGTAGCGTTTGTGCCAATTTTTGTGCAAAGTTGCGCGCGGCAAGACTATCCTGCTCAGCACTTAGAATCACCTGGGCATAGACAGGTAAATTAAGGCAGCATAGCAAGCTGCATAAACAGAGTAAGCGCCATCCGTAAGCGAGCATCTTACCTTTAAAACTCCAGCTGCACGGTCGCATAAGCAGTGTCATGGGAGTTGTCCTTATCGTTAGTGCGTCCTACTGGCTGGTTGTTGAGTGCTTTTTGTAGATTGACTGCCATGGTCAGGCGTTTGTCGGCTAAATTGAATTGCTTGGCGATCCGCACGGTGGCCAGTTGTAAATCATTTTCTCTGAGATCTTTCGCAGCAAAATACATCAGGCTGCTGCTCCAGTCGTGGCGCCAATTGTGCAGCCAAGTCAGCGAGCCGCTATGGGGCGGTGTCACGTTTTGATCCAGTTTGTTGCTGGCATGCTCTTCAATATAGGCATAACTCAGGCGTAAGCGGTCCTTCTCCGAGGCTTGCCAATTGGCTTCAAGTTCACTGCCATAGAATTTTATATGGTCACTATTACTCAGATTAAAGGCGTTGATGCTTGGCGAGTGACTGATCATACGATTGATTTTTTCTTCGAAAAGCTTGAAATCAAGGGTGATGCGTTGCTCGGCGAAGTGGCCATTATAACCCAATTCGTATGCACGAATTTTTTCTTGCTTAAGATCACCACTGCCTTGCGCACGGATAAAAAAGTCAGCCGTACTGCTTTGGCCAATTGTTGGGCGTAAGTCACGCACTCGGTAGCGCCAGTCGGCATTGTTTTCAAACATATCTGGCGAGCGTACTGCTTCACTGTAGACCGCACGCAAACCATGTGCTGGGGTAAATAAGTAGTTCAGTGCTAGGCGTGGCGAGAAAGCGTCACCATTGCTGCTGTCATGCTCAAACATACCGCCACCTTGTAGCAGCCAGTGCTCGGAGGCATACCATTCGAACTGACTGAATGCGCTTATAATATCTTTGCGTTGACGACCATTTAAAAAAGATTGTGAGCGGGCTTGATCGTAGCGGTAACTTAAGCCGCTGATCAAACGCAAGCTGTCGGAGATGCTGTAGGTATCTTGTAGTTCAATATCCACTCGTGACTCAGTGCTGTCTTCATTAATCAGGCCGCAGCTGTGGGCTAATGGCTGTGACATGTGGCCGAGCAGCCATGTTTGCAGTTCTTTTTGGCGAGCACTGGGGTGGCTGATAGCTGTACCTTTGCGCAACTCTCGTTGCTGTGTCGGTGAGGAGATTTGCCACAGTTCAGTTAACTCAGGGCTAAAGCTGATTTGCGCATCACAGCCACGCCATTCGCGTAACCGCTCCCAATGCTGCATATTGGTTTGGAGAGAAAGGCTGTGTTGTGAGTTGACGCTTGTGTTCCAGCGTAGGCTGGCGGCGTAGTCTTTGGCTTGCTCGTCAGAGTTAGGATCTTGTTCGTTAGGTTTAGGTGAGATGTATTTATCAAATATTGAACTGTAGTTATTGTTAACTTGATTGCTGCCTTCTTTAAACGCCAGCTGCCAGTCAAGATTGTTCTGCTCGTTGAGCTGGTGATTGGCTCTTAAGTTAAAGCGGCTCAGGCGGCGGCCATCACGTAGTTGGCTGCCATCTCGGCGGGTGTCAAAGCCTTGGTCAGTTAAGCCCGATAGCGATAAGCGCATATCGGAGTGATCGGTATGCCAAGCTTGTCTGGCATACCAATCGCGAATACCATTTTCCCCTAGATTGGTTTTGAGCAAGGTACCGTGGGTATCTTTAGCGCTGAGGGTGATGATATTAATCACCCCTAGCAGGGCATTAGCACCATAGCTAACGGTGTTAGGCCCACGAAACACCTCAATGCGCTGAATATCTTCAATAGCCACTGGTAGATCAGACCAGCTCACTTGCGCAAAACCGGCGCGGTAGACAGAGCGTCCATCAATTAAGACTTGTAAGCGCCGTGCTTGCCCGGGGCTGGTGCCGTGGTAGTTGACCGTAGTGAGATTGCCGCTCTCGGGCACGACCAGCATCCCCGGCACTAAGCGCAGCAGATCAGTGATATTACGCGCACCGCTGGCGATAATTAATTCTTGGTCTATAGTGCTGACACTGCCCGGTACTGCGGCAGGTGGTTGGTATAAATGTGTGGCCGTCAGTACATCTGGTAAGGCTAAGTCATCGATAAAAATATCATGTGTATGCGCCCCTTGCGCCAAACTCGATGAGAGTATGACGGATAGCAGTACGCTTAATTTTAAATAGCTTGGCTTTAAATATATGCGCTGCAAGGGGCTCGCCTCTTAAGTTGATCAACAAAATAAAGCGATAGTTTAACCGAAAATGCTAAACACTGGTTATGCTTGAGCAGCCCCGTATAATGATGCAATCGCCGATCTATGGCAGAAGAGAACACAAGCATGCAAATCAACAAACCCATCGCTGTATTAGGTGGCGGTAGTTTTGGTACTGCCATCGCTAATCTATTGGCCAGTAATCAACACTCAGTACGATTATGGATGCGTAATGCAGAACAGGCGCAAGCGATTAATCAAGACCGAACAAATCCGCGTTACTTAAAAGGCGTGCCGGTACTTGAAGGTGTCGAAGCAGTCACTGATTTAGCTGCGGCTTTAGCCAACTGTGATTTGATTTTTGTCGCGTTGCCATCGACTGCGCTGCGTAGCGTATTAAGTCCGTATGCCGATGTGCTGCGTGAGAAAATGTTAGTCAGCACCACTAAAGGTATTGAGGCGCAGACCTTTATGCTGATGAGTCAGATCTTAGAGGATATTGCACCTTTAGCGCGCGTTGGGGTGTTGTCGGGACCTAATCTTGCTCGTGAAGTCGCTGCACATGCACTCACCGCTAGCGTTGTGGCCAGTGAAGATGAAGACTTATGCCGTACCGTGCAAGCCGTGCTGCATGGCCCGACGTTTCGTGTCTATGCCAGTCGCGATCGCTTTGGCGTTGAGTTGGGTGGGGCGCTGAAAAATGTCTATGCGATTATTGCGGGTATGGCCGCGGCGATGGGTATGGGTGAGAATACGAAAAGTATGTTGATTACTCGTGCGCTGGCGGAAATGACCCGTTTTGCGGTGAAGTTGGGTGCCAATCCCATGACGTTTTTGGGTTTGGCGGGAGTGGGCGATTTAATTGTCACCTGTACCTCACCGAAAAGCCGCAATTATCAAGTCGGTTTTGCTTTAGGTGAAGGTCTTAGCCTTGATGAAGCTGTGACGCGTTTGGGCGAAGTGGCGGAAGGGGTGAATACTTTGAAAGTACTTAAAGCTAAGGCGCAAGAATTGGGTGTGTATATGCCTTTAGTGGCGGGGTTGCATGCGATCTTGTTTGAAGGACGCACCCTCGAGCAAATTATTGGTGGACTGATGACGGGCGAGCCAAAAACCGATGTTGATTTTATTTCAATTGATGGCTTCTAAAAGAGGATTGAACCATGGCAACACCTGAGAAAATTATCCGCCGTGAGTCATTGGTACTGCGCGTGTTATGGATGCTGTTGTTTTTATTGGTATGGCAAATTGCGGTGCCCTTGTTGGGTATTTTAGTAGTCGCGCAGCTGTTTTATCGCCTTTTTTATGGTGCGCCCAGTGCCCATTTTATGAGTTTTGGTGACAGTGTAAGCCAGTATTTAGCGCAGATCGGTCGTTTTGCCGTATTCCACAGTGATGAAAAACCCTGGCCGATGGGCGATTGGCCGCAAGCGCGCGCGGCTGATGGTGAAACCGCACATACGCCTAAAACTAAAGCGCCTGCTGACGCCGTGGTCACGGCACCTGTTGCCGCGGCTGCATCAACGCCGGCCACTGAGCAAACGTCAGAGGCATCAGAGGCATCAGAGGCAACAGACGTAGCAGAAGAGCAAGCCATAGAAGAGCAAGCGACAACGCTTAAGGGGCAAGCATCTGACGAGCCTAAACCATGAAATTATGGCTATTAAGACATGGTGCCGCAGGGCCTTATCAGCGCAATGATGCTGAGCGGCAATTGACCGAACCGGGCCGCCAGCAAGTGCTGCAAGCGGCGCAGTTGTTGCAAGGTCAGCAGTTTGATTGTGTCTTATCCAGTCCTTATATACGTGCGCGGCAAACAGCTGAGCTCTTATGCGCCACCTTACAGCATCAGGGTACGATTGAAATTGTGCCTTGGCTGACTCCAGAGGACGATGTCCGAGAAGTCACGCGTAAGTTGGACGGCTATTGTGTTGAGCGACTCCTTATTGTCGCGCATCAACCCTTACTGGGCGCTTTGGCCAGTTGGCTCACAGAGGCAGATCGTCAGCATGGTTTGCCGATGGAAACGGCCAGTGTGGCATATTTAGAAGGCGACTTTATTGGTGCCGGTAGCATGCACTTAAATGCCTTGCAGCATGTTGCACAATAATCGATACACTCTCCCGTATAACAACGGTTAAAAACTAAGGAGTACCGCGTGTCTGCTTCTGTTCGCGAAATACGTATTCAGCTACCTCATATTGATTTAGCTGCACGGGTCTACGGACCGGAAGATGGTCAACCGGTTTTAGCCTTGCACGGTTGGCTGGATAACTCGATGACCTTCGACTTACTGGCGCCTAAACTGCGAGGTTTGCGTATCGTTGCCATTGATATGGCTGGCCATGGCCACTCTGGGCATCGTGCGCCTGGCGCAGGCTATCAGCTTTGGGATTATGCTCTGGATGCCTTAATGGCCACGCAACAGCTTGGCTGGGACAAGTTTTCTCTACTGGGGCACTCCTTGGGCGGGATTGTCAGTGTCATGCTGGCTGGCGCAGTGCCTGAACGCATTGAGCGTATCGCCTTGATTGATGGTTTGGTGCCTGATACTGGTGAAGCGGATAAAACGCCGCAGAAACTGGGGCAAGCGCTGCTCGCACAGATTGATTTGGCGGCAAAAAAGAAAACCGTTTACACCAGCATTGAGCAAGCTGTGCAAGTGCGTATGCGCGGTTTTATGCCCGTCAGCCAGTTGGCCAGTGAGTTATTAGCTCAGCGTGGCTTAAGTCCTGTAGCGGGTGGTTATAGTTGGAGTAGTGATTCACGTTTAACCTTGCCGTCACCCTTGCGCTTAACCATGGCCCACGCTAGTGCTTTTGTGCGCGCCGTGCAGTGTCCGATGAAGTTGATTGTGGCGGAGCAGGGTGTTTTAGTGAAAGAGCCTGATTTTGCCACATTCACCGAGGCCTTTCCCTTGGATATGCAGCACTTACCCGGTGGTCATCACTTGCATGTTGATGATGAGCAAGGTGCGCAAGCGGTCGCTGAGTGTGTTCAAGCTTTTTTTGCTGCATCATAGCCCTGGCTAAGCGCGTGGACTCAAGCCTTTATCGAGAGGAGACATTATGAGCGATGTGTATACAGCGGTGATACCGTCTGAGCATAAGGTCTCCTTCGGTGTAGACGTGCTGAGGTTGCAACAGGGCTTACACATAGCTGTCCGTGCTGAAGCGGATGAGCGTTCCATACACACTGCACAGACTATGTTGGTAAAATGATAATGCATAATTGGATGTTAAAAACGGCGCTGGCCGTGTTACTCAGCACACTTGGCAGTCTGACTTACGCTGAAGATTTTTCCGAGTTATTAAGTCTTGAACCCTTGCGTGATGCAAAAATCATAACCCAAGAGCAGCACAGCAATCTGGAAAAAATTTATCCACAAGGCTCAGTACGGCGCATCAGTGGTAAAACACGCTACAGCGGTGAAGTATTGGTGCGCGGTTCAATGGAGAGATTAACCGTACAATTGGCCTCCACCCATGAGGCTTTAGATGCCTTTGCCGCCAGCCGCGAACTGCTGCAAGGGCAGCATGCCGATCTGTTGTACTGGTGTGTCGCGCGCGAATGTGGCCCGAGTAGTTTGTGGGCTAATCAGGTCTTTGATAATGCAAGGTTGTACGGGCCCGATGATCGCCAAGCCTATGCGCTATTTCGCTTGGCGGATGAGACACAGTCAGCTTTAATCGCGGTATATGCCATTACCCGTGGCAATGGCCGTGGTTTCTTGCATATTGAAAATTTTCAGGCAGAACAACTGCCGACTGATTTACGGCCGACCGCGACCACCTTGGAGCGTCAGCTGAGCACTGATGATCAATTGTTTCTACCGCGCTTAACTGATTTGCCTGATGCGGTGTGGACGCGTTTGCTGGTTGGGGCATTAAATCAGAACAGCACCATGCGTGTCAGTCTGGCCGGTGAGCACGCGCAAGCGTGGCGCGATGCTCTGGTTAATCAAGGCGTGCGCGCGACTCGTATCGAGTTGGAGGCCGAGTTTGCTCAACCCGGATTACTGTTGCAACGCTTACCCTAGGCTGTTTTTTAAATGGATATAAAACATGTTCAGTAATGATCGGTTATTAGCACAAATCTTGCTGTTGGCCTTACTGGGTGCCTGTTTATGGGTGCTGACACCTTTTATTAGTGCATTATTTTGGGCGGCGGTATTGGCGTTTGCCAGTTGGCCGTTGATGCGCTATTTAACCCGTGTGTTTAACGGTAATACCTCTTTGGCGGCGAGTGTCTTGACCAGTGGTTGGGTGTTAATCGTCGCCGGCCCTTTAGTGTGGCTAGGTTTTAATATCGCTGACAATATTAAAGCGGCCACTGAATTGATTAAAGACTTACGTGTGACCGGCTTGCCGGATGCGCCTGAATGGTTAGTGCAGGTTCCGGTGTTGGGCGAGCGTTTGTTGGAGTTATGGGAAACCATTGACCAGCAAGGTTCGGCCTTATTTTTAGCAGTTAAACCTTATATGGGGAATTTGGGCAACTGGTTATTGGCGCGCAGTGCCAGTATTGGTGCCGGTATTCTTGAGCTGGCGCTGAGTTTGGTGCTGGTTTTCTTCTTTTATCGCGATGGCCCACGTTTAGCTTTGTTTGTTAAAGATTTAGTGCAGCGTTTAATTAAAGAGCGCGCTGATTATTACATTGATCTTGTGGCCGGCACGGTGCGCCGCGTGGTTAATGGCGTGATTGGGACCGCGGCAGCGCAAGCGGTTGTTGCGTTATTTGGTTTTGTCGTGGCAGGGGTGCCAGGAGCTTTGCTTTTGGCCGCGCTGACCTTTATGTTGAGTTTAATCCCTATGGGCCCGCCGTTGGTGTGGATTCCAGCGGTGGCGTGGCTGTTTTTCCAAAATGAATATGGCATGGCGATCTTCCTGCTGTTATGGGGCTTCTTGGTCATTAGCAGCGTGGATAATATCCTCAAGCCTTACTTGATCAGTCGTGGCGGGAACTTACCTTTGGTGGTGGTTCTAATGGGCGTGTTTGGCGGATTATTTGCATTTGGTTTTATGGGGCTGTTTTTAGGCCCGACCTTGCTGGCGGTGGCGTACAGCTTGGTCAGTGATTGGATTGCCAGTAATCATCCGAAAATCGAAATGCATTAATTCACAGTCAATAAAGAGGATAGACATGATGCGATTATCTTGGATAGGCGTGCCTTTAATGGCCGTGATCTTGGTGGGGTGTGCGGCTAAAACCAATCACCGCAGCAGTTGTGCACAGGAGTTGGATAGCGCTTGGGCTGAGTTGGATCTGGCCAAAGCTGAAGGCTTTGCTGGCACTATCAGTTACTCAAAAGCTTTAACACTTATAACCGGTGCAAAAGCTCAGCAGCAGTTTGAAGCCTATGCGGGCTGTACACGCAAAGCTAAAAAAGCGCGTTTTTATATTCGTGAGTCACGCGCCGGACGCTAAAAGATATAGAGTGCTACCGATTATTGCGCTGGTTTTGGTTTTGGCTTTGCGTGCGCAGTCATTGCTGGCTAGCATAGTCAACAACTAGAAATGGAGTTTTACTATGCGCAATCAGTTAGAACGCTGTATTCAAGCCGTTAATCAGGTGGTCTTGGGCAAAGAACAGGCTGTGCGCCTGGCTATGGCTTGTTTATTAGCCCGCGGCCACTTACTGATTGAAGACCTGCCCGGTATGGGCAAAACCACCTTAAGCCATGCGCTGGCGCAGGTGTTGGGCTTAAAGTATCAACGCATTCAATTCACCTCAGATTTATTACCGGGCGATATTCTTGGTACCTCTGTATTTGATCGCGAGACTGGGCTGTTTGTTTTTCATCCCGGGCCCATCTTTACCGAATTATTATTGGCTGATGAAATCAATCGCGCTATGCCTAAAAGCCAAAGTGCCTTATTGGAAGCTATGGAAGAGGGGCAGGTGACGATTGAAGGTGCGACGCGGCCCTTGCCTGAGTCTTTTTTTGTGATTGCTACACAAAATCCGAGCAGTCAAGGCGGCACTTTTAACTTGCCCGAGTCACAACTGGATCGGTTTTTAATGCGTCTGTCGTTAGGCTATCCAAATGCCAAGGCTGAGCGGCAATTGCTAGAGGGCGCTGGGCGTAGGCAGTTGCTAAGCGCGTTACAACCAATGATTGAGCGTACAGTTTTATTAGCGGCGCAGCAACAGGTCAGTGAGGTGCGTGCCAGTGATGCTTTGATCAGTTATATATTGCGACTGGTCGAAGCCACACGTACGCATGCACAACTGGCGTTTGGTTTATCACCGCGTGGTAGTTTAGCCTTACTGGCTGCGGCGAAAGCTTGGGCGTTTTTAGCCGGACGTGATTATGTGATTCCAGAAGATGTGCAAGTGGTGTTGCCGGCGGTGGTCAGTCACCGTTTGCGTGAACAAAACAGCCCGCAGGGTTTAGGTAATGGCGCGATTGTGCAAAGCTTACTGACTGACGTAGCTGCGCTGTAATGCTGAGCAGGCTCTGGCGCAAACCAAGGCAGTGGTTTGCCGCTTGGCTGACACGGCGCTTACCGCCTGTGCAACGCATTCGCTTGCAGCAGCGGCATATTTTTATTGTACCCAGCGTAACGGGTGCGGCTTATGCCGCTTCTTTAGTGTTAATGCTGCTGGTGGCGATTAACTATCAAAATAGCTTGGCGTATGGCCTGACCTTTCTATTGGCCTCGTTGGGGCTGCTGAGTCTGTTTCATACTTGGCGTAATCTTGCTGGTTTAACCTTGTCTGCGGCCGGCAGTACGCCATGTTGTGTCGGTGAATACGGTAGTTATCGATTGCGCTTGAGCAGTACAAACAATGATTATCAGGCCATTGCTGTGGGTTGGGATCGAAGGCAGTTAAGGTTACTCGATGTGCCTGCTGAGACTGAACAGTACGTGGAATTGAGCGCGCTAGGACAGCGTCGAGGCTGGCAGTCAGCACCACGTTTGCGCATTGAAACACGCTTTCCACTGGGCTTATTTGTCGCCTGGAGCCAGATTGATTTAGCGCAAAAGTGTTTGGTCTATCCACAGCCCTTGCATGCGCCTGTCTCAGCTGCGCTAGGACAGGGTGAGGAGCAGGCCAGTGAGCAGGCCAAAATGTCCGCTGGCGTTGATGATTATCAGGGCTTAGCCGCTTGGCAGGCAGGCGACTCATTGCGGCGTATACATTGGAAAGCCTGGTCCAAAGGACAGGGTTTATTAGTCAAGCAGTTTAGCGAGCAGCAGGGTCCGCAGCAGGTCTTAGACTTTGATCAGTTATCTGGTGATGTGGAGTGGCGCTTATCAATCCTGTGCGCGCAGGTGCTTAAAATAAGTCAAAGCGATCAAGCCTATAGCCTGTTGTTAGCGGGGCAGCAGATTGGCCCTGATCTCGGTTTAGCGCACCGTCAGCGTTGTTTGCGTGCTTTAGCTTTGTATGGGGTCAGTGATCTATGAAAACTGCAGCTGTTGCTCATCAAATGCCGCAAGATATCCCGCGCACAGGACTTATTTGGTTGTTGCTGGCACAGGTGTTGGTGATTATTCCGCATGTATTGCATGTGCCACTATGGTTGCTTGGACTCTGGTTGGTCTGTGCGGTTTGGCGCGTGCAAGTGTTGCGTATGCGTCTGTCCTTTCCCAATAGTTGGGTAAAAGCTGGGTTAATGCTGGGCTGTGGCTTTGCCGTCTATTTAAGTCGGGGCAGCCTGGTTGGGTTGGATGCAGCGGTGGCCTTATTGATTACCGCTTTTATTTTAAAATTGCTGGAGATGCGCACGCGCCGTGATGCCTTAGTGCTGATATTTTTAGGCTTCTTTACCCTTGTCACCAGTTACTTATTTGCTGATGGTTTACTCGCCGCTTTGTACAGTGTTTTACCGCTGCTTGCATTGCTCTCAGCCTTGCTTGGCCTACAGCAAAGCAATTTTTCCGCACAACCTTTAGTCACTTTAAAATTAGCCAGTCGTTTGCTTGCTCAAGCTATACCTTTAATGGTGCTGCTGTTTGTCTTATTTCCGCGTCTAGAACCCTTGTGGAGTATGCCGCAGCCTAAAGAACAAGGCAGTATTGGCTTGTCCAGCAGCATGTCGCCGGGTGACTTAGCTGATTTGGGGCAGTCATCGGCCTTAGCTTTTCGTGCTCGTTTTGAAGGCGCTATTCCTGCGCAATCACAGCTGTATTGGCGTGCGCTAACCTTGCCGTATTTTGATGGGCGCAGTTGGTCGATCAGCCAGCGCTTAGATACGCAGGCGGTACAGTGGCAAGAGCAAGGTGAAGCGCTCAGTTACAACATTATTATGCAGCCCAGCGCCCAGCCTTGGTTATTTGCCTTAGATGTGGCGAGTAGTGAGCAGGCAGAGATCCGCTTGATGGGTGATTTTCGTTTGCAGCGCAGCACGCCGGTCAATCGCCCATATCAATATCGCGTGACCTCTTGGCCACAAGCGCTACGCCAGTCACAATTAAGCACTGCACAACAGAGCGAGTTTTTGCAATTGCCACGTCTCGGCAATCAGCACACCCGTGACTGGGCAGATCAGTTACGTGAGCGCTATGTGGATGACCAAATGCTGGTAAGCGCAGTATTACGCCACTTTAATCAAGAACCTTATCATTACACACTTAAACCACCGCTGCTGGGTCAAGACAGTGTTGATGAGTTTTTGTTTAGTAGTCAACGTGGTTTTTGTGCGCACTATGCAGGAGCTATGGTGTTTACTTTGCGCGCGGCCGGCATTCCTGCACGGGTGGTGGCTGGCTATCAAGGCGGTGAAATCAATTCAGCAGGGCAGTTTGTTCAAGTCCGCCAATTTGATGCGCATGCGTGGGTTGAGTATTGGCAGCCCGAGCAAGGCTGGCGCAGTGTTGATCCAACCTTTCAAGTGGCGCCTGAGCGCATTGAACGTGGCATGCAGGGCGCTTTACACGATGAGGCTGAGTTGTTTCAAGGTGATTTTCTATCTCCGCTACGTTACCAGCATATTGCTTGGGTTAATCAATTGCGTATGGGCTGGGAGCGTCTGAATCACAGCTGGCAAACGCAGATCCTTGGCTACCAGCGTGAGCGTCAGCACGCTTGGCTTAAGCAGTGGTTTGGTCAGGTAGACTGGCAGACCCTGGGCTTAGTCTTGGTATTGAGTACGGCTTTAATTGTTGCAACGCTTGTCGTATGGATGTTTAAGCCATGGCAGCACCGTCGTGATCCATTGCAGGGTGTTCTCAATGATTTTCAGCGGGTTATGCAGCAGCGCGGCTTTACTCGGCGCACAGGTGAAGGCTTGCGCGGATTTTTGCAGCGTATTCAGGCTGATCTGCCGACTGAGCAGCAGCCAGCGGTGGCGCGCTTTATCGATATCTATGAGCAACAGCTCTATGCCCAGCACGCGCCAGATGTGCTGGCGCTGGGACAGGCTTTAGCTGCGGTGAAAAAGTAATGCTCAATCATCTATTCATATACTATGCGCGCGCATAATTATTTAATTAAGGAGGCCTTAAGTGCCGATTAGTGTGTGGGGGTTGGCCATTGCACAAGCACTGCTGACCACAGGAAATATTTTATTGGTCGCCGTTTCTGCGTTAATTGGCAAACAACTGGCCAGCCATCCGGCGTTAATTACTGTGCCGGTGGCCCTGCAGTTTTTAGGCCTGATTATCGCCACCTTGCCAGCTGCACATTTGATGCAGAAGATGGGGCGTAAAATCGGTTTTATTATAGGCAACTGCATTGGTCTGTTTGGTACTTGGGTCGCCTTACAAGGTTTAGAAGCCAATAGTCTGATGCACTTTGCCAGCGGTACGTTTTTGATTGGGATGGCCATTGGTACTGGCCAACAATACCGTTTTGCCGCTTTAGATGTGTGTTCCGTTGAACAGCGGCCACGGGCGATCAGTATGGTCATGGCAGGCGGTATTTTAGCAGCTATTTTAGGTCCCAATTTAGCTATTTGGTCGCGTCAATGGTACGAGGGTAATGTTTTTGTTGGTGCTTTTTACGGGTTATTTATGATCTATGTTTTGGCCTTGTTGCTCATCAGTAGTTTGCCGTTAGCCGCGGCGGTGAAGCAGACTGCAGGGCAGGTGACGCGTAGTTATCGAGAGTTATTTAAACAGCCTTTACTGGTCGCGGCGATCGCCTCAGGTGCGATTGGTTATGCGGTGATGGTGTTGCTAATGACGGCAACGCCGATTGCGATGCAGTATGATAATTTCCCCTTTAAAAACATTGCTTGGGTGATTCAGTGGCATGTGCTGGGTATGTATGCGCCATCATTTTTTACCGGCGGCTTAATTCGCCGTTACAGCTCGCGTCGGGTGATTTTATGGGGCTGTGGGGTTTTGGCGTTGTGTGTGCTGGTTAATGTGCTGGGTAATAGTTACTGGCATTACTTGCTGGGCTTACTGCTGCTCGGGGTGGGCTGGAACTTTACGTATATTGGTGCCACGCATTTATTGACCTTTACCTATACGCCAGCAGAGCAAGGTAAAGTGCAGGGCATCAATGAGTTTATGGTTTTTTCGGCGGCCGCCATGGGCAGTTTGCTGGCCGGTGTTGGTGTAGATAAGCTGGGTTGGGCGTGGCTTAATCTAGCCTCTTTACCACCGATTATCTTTGTCGCTTGGTGGATTTTGTGTTTGGCTGATCAGCGTGCACGGCTGAGTGAGAGAACATAACTGGGCTAGCGTAATCCTAGGCCGCCCGATGATCAACGCGGCATAGGTTGAGTTGAAAGCGTGCGCTATTGCTGTCAGTCCGGCGGCTCACACGCGTCATAAGCCAGTCTTATTTCAAGGCCCAATTGCGACTACTCGCATATATTGATTTAAACCATCATACAAAAAAGTGTAGAGCTAATACACCCAAACCTATTCATCACAATCCATAAGTTAATAGCAGCGGGGAGCGCTTAGGCCAATAAGGCATACACAATTTGAATCTTTGACATCAGCCACGCCCTAAAGGGCATGGCTGTCTAGCAGTAGGAATCACCGTCCTTTAAGGCCGAAAGGCTGTCACTTCGGCCAGTAATAGCTGTCGGGCTGTTCTCTAGCGCCAAATATGGCTTGGCCAATGCGAACGATGGTGGCACCTTCAGCGATGGCTAACTCAAAATCGCCTGACATGCCCATTGATAGCTCGCTCAGTTGCATGCCTTCTGGGGCTATGGCTTGTAAGCTATCACGCAGTTCGCGTAATTGAATAAAACAGCCTCGTACTGCTGCGCTGTCCTCTGAAGCCATGGCCAATGTCATTAAGCCACGTACGCGTAGGCGAGGGAACTGGGCCAGTTGTGCAATTAATTCAGACGCTTGTTCGGGGTTGATCCCATATTTGCTCTCTTCGCCGGAAGTGTTGATTTGCACTAGCACATCTAAATAACGGTCTTCTACGGCCAAGCGCTGATCAAGGGCTTGCGCGAGGCGTACGCTGTCGAGCGCATGAAACTCACTGGCAAAGCGCGCGACATATTTGGCTTTATTGGTCTGTAAGTGACCGATAACGCTCCATTCTAAGTCGTTTAGATCTTCTAGTTCTTGCCACTTTTGGTAGGCTTCTTGCACTTTATTTTCACCGAGCATGCGACAACCAGCTGCATAAGCC
>SMEP01000001.1_pt1 | contig 74096 bp, 91 predicted proteins | sample 2456231 | NCBI WGS metagenome assembly SMEP01 (sample SAMN10132595, study PRJNA489261) | soil metagenome | isolation source: day1 control-silty clay loam soil ammended with raw manure from dairy cow... | place: USA | collected 2015-05-15
AATGCTGTGCATTTCCACATGTGGAAACGCGGCCTGAAATCTCGCTACTATGTACGCACAAAATCAGTTAAATCTGGTGATGCTTTCGCGGATAAGTTGATCGAACGCATCCAAACGATTGACTACTCGAAACATTCTACTTTTGAAGCTTGCCTGGCGTGTGAAGGATAAACCATGGACCATTTAGAAAATAACGTTAATGAAAATAAATCCCAGGTGCCTGAAGGCTTCTGGGAGCTGAAGCTCACAGACTCTCGGGCCTATTTACAGCCCCGACGTTATCCAGAAGCTTACAAAATGGCTGAAGATCATCGTCGCATGAACTGGACACGTGAAGAAGTACGTACACTTCACGAAGACGTGGCTGATTGGAAGGCCATGACGGATGAAGAACGTGCTCCACGTCAGTTTTTGCTGAACTATTTCACGCAAGCAGACGTTGATGTGGCAGCGTCTTACTTCGACCGTTTGGCGAAGCACTACAAGCAACCAGAACTGCGTATGGCCCTTGCTCGTATCATCGACCGTGAAATGACTCACGTTGATTGTTACGACATGCTCCCTGACCAATTTGGGATTCCACGTATTGAATATTCAGAATTACTGAACGTGGATGAAGTTGCTGAACAACGAAACTTCATGCTGGCTAAACAGTTTGAAGGTAAAGGTGTTGCAGAACGCCTGGCAGATTTAACCATTCATGTTTGTGGTGAAGGTGTAGGTATCTACGGCATTTTCTTGATGCTTTTGAATGATTCACGCTTTGGTAAAATGAAAGCATTGGGTCAAGAAGTTGTCTCCTGGTCTGGCCGTGATGAAAACGATCACTGTTATATCCTAACTTGGTTCTTCAACAAGGAACTGGAAGAAAACCCAGACTTTGTTGGATCTGAAGAATATAAAAAGCTATACGCTGCTATTCTGGAAATGTTCCGTGGTGCCGTAACCCGAGGTGTGAACTACGCTAAAGCTGTATTCCAACGCGGCGCACTCCCTGAACTTACCATTGAAGATATTGAAGTTTTCCTGAAACAACTGGCCAATATTCGTTTGAAAAAATTGAATATTAATGCGCCTAAACTGTTCCCGGAAGTAGGTGATATTCTTGAATTGACTTGGGCATCTTCTTTATTTGCCGGATCTCTGGACAACTTCTTTGAAACAGCCGGTACAAACTACCAAATTGGTGCCATGGTTGGTGAATGGAAGTATCCAAAAGTTGGTTTCAAAAAAGATTCTGACATTGAAAAAGAACTGGCCTTAATCTAAGGCAAAGAAAAGCCACTCAATAGAGTGGCTTTTTTACGTCTTTAAATTGAACGCCAGGCTGACCATGAGGTTCCGTTATAACCACGAACATAAAACAAACCAGTATTGGTTAAATATTGCTGTGTTTTAGAAGAACCTATCACAGCCTGGGTCAAGGATCCAGACACCGCTGTTGGGAAGTTATTAGCCGTGGCTGGGGATGCGATAACAAACAAACCAGAACCGGATAATGTGTTGGCATTGGAAGACGCGGAAAGGGTTGTTGTTTTTAAAGCATCATTTGCTTGTTTTTGAAGTCTACCAAACGCCTGAATAATAGTATCAGTTGAGGTCACAGCCCCAGTTAGGTTTACATTCAAACCGGTTAATGTGTATGTTCCTAAATTAGAATTATCACGTAAAGCTTTAATGTCTTGACCAATTCGAGCAGCAAGATTATTTACTTGAGTTTTAACTTGATCAAGGTCGAAAACAATATTGTAAATTGGTTGAGAAGCTGTAGACATAATCACTCAAAATAAAATGCGCCCTAGATAGAGCGCATTTTAGCATGTTAATTAAGCTGTTGTTCGTAAAGATCTTCAGGGTTAAATAATGATTCATCCGGTACGTTAAGCGGAATCTGGATCATGACCCAGTCTGAGTCTTTGACTGAATCAAAACCATCTGCGACATATCGGGCTTTGATACGGAACCAGCCGCCGAGTTTGAAAGCCTGCGATGGTGTTAAATCCGATTTTTGCAATATAATTTTAGGGTTCCCATCTACTGTTTTTACGTTCACTTTCAAGGTAGGGTTTTCACCGAAGTAGGTAAATTCCGTCCAGGTCGCGCCTGTAGTCACAGATGCTTCTGTATATTCCAAAGCAAAAGGCTGTGGGTTTGAAGCCACTTCCAGGTTGGTCAACCTATCTGGAATATTAAAAGAAAAGCTACTAATGAAACCAAAACCGGTTGGGGCTGGAACAAGTTCACCTTGATTAGACGACGATGAAACCACCATAGTTTTTACTACATTCAAATCCAGATCTGTAGGGACACTCAGCTTGGATTCAATTTCTGTAACATCTAAAGAATAAGTCCAAACCGGTCCAGCGACTTCACCCGAATAACCTAAACCTTCCACTGGGGTGACTGCGTAGCTGATTTGAACAACATAATCCCCAGAACCTCCGAACGGAACAGTGAAACTTCGAAGTTCTTTTGCTAACCGGATCCCTGTTTTAATATTTGAGGGGCTTCGATAGTCAACCAAGATATGGTCGTATGGGAAAATATCTTCAGAGTCATTAGCCCACGTAAAAGTTACACCCCCCAATGAGTCATCATAGGTCATGCTAACCAAGCCGGGCATTTGTGACTGAATGAGGGAAGAAGGTAAAACTTTCTGCATAATCACAGAATCCATCCGCTCCCCTGCGTAGTTAATTGGTGTTATTTTAATACTCACAGGAACATTGTAGTCAAAAGCCGGAGCCAATAGGTCTTCAGTATTTTGAATATACGTCTGGCGAATCTCACCAGAGTCTTCGTTTACCCAGATAATTTCATACTCAGGTGCCTGTATATCTGCCTCAAAAATTAGCTTATAAACCAGCTGGCCTTCAGCATTACCTTTATCCATGGCGTACAGGCGAACATCTTTAGGTCTGCTCGGTACTTTTTCACGTTTATAGATTACCAGTTCTTTTTCCAATCCTAAATCCAGGTTTTCTTCATCCCAAATATTATCCAGCTTGGCGTATTTTGAAGTAGAGACAATACAAGTTTTAAAGGTAAACAATTCACCTTGAGCCACGTTGTCTGAATCTGCCTGATTCATTTCAATTACACGGAAAGTTTTGGGTGCCCCATAACTACCACCGGCGATAATAATCGGTGCTTCTTCTACCAAGTAACCATGCTTGGCAAAATCTATAGAAGCACCTTCAACTTGAAGACGAAGACCATCTATGGTTTTAACCTGGACTGTTTCTAAACCTGCAGGTTTGTGATACGTAATTGAATATCTTTCAGAACTAGGTAGTTCCAGGATAGGGTCTCGTAATGTGATAATCCCTGTGCTTTGATCATATCCAGCAATACGTGCGCTATTCCCCCAACCGTTGTTTTTACATGCAAGGTAAAAGGTGTCATATAGATTTACCAAGTGGCCCAAACGTGGCTGTGAATAGGTCGCAAAAATATTCTCATCACGGTTGGTATATAGAATATATGCAGCCTGACGTAAAGCCTCAGTCAAGTTGGTCACACCAGTGGCTTGAAAAGAATAAGGAATGTAACCATTGCGTACAATACTTGGCTCGTCAATCACGCGACGACGATCCTCAGTGTAGTTGTTATCCGCGTTCGAGAAACTAACCTTAATTTCATTATATTGGGTTTGCAAATCCATCATTGTAAAATGAAAGTCTGTCTGCAAAATGGTTTCTGGACACACAAAAAATTTAGGTGTTTTAGGTCGATCAATAAAAATATAGTTGACGCCCATCACTTCACGAACTGCAGAATGAAAAGTACCTGCTACAAGCGTAATGAAGTCGTCCAGGTTTTGTTGATCCTGAACCACCATATTAAAGGTATGTCTTGGCTTCATTTCACCAGACAGGTCTTTTATTTCTTCATCACACCACTGGATTGCTTCGAATAGGGAAGTATTATCCATCGTAATCATGGGTTCAACACTTCGCTTTCCCCAGTCCCTGTTCATGATTAATTCACGTAAAATCAAAGCGTTATTGTTTGTCCACGCTCGTTTAAAGCGCCCATCCCAAACCCCAGCCCAGGTTCTGTTATCTGGATTGTAATTGGTTGGCACTTCACACATGAAACCATCGAACTCCCCAGAGAAATCAGGAACCTGGTTAAAGCGGTCCGTATGTTGGGCAACAACCTGACAAGTGGCAACTTTAGAATAAGAGCGCTCTTGCTCGGTGATTAAAGCAATACTTTCAATAACTATTTCTTTACCAGAGAATTTTTTCTCGTCAGCGGTCAGTTCTTTACTTTTACGTGTAATCTGAATTTCCCAGTCGTGGGTATCATCTTCGTTGTCAAAAATAGGAATACAAATCTCATGAATATAACCACTGGTGGTTTTACCATGTAGGGCCATATATTCGTACTGCAATTGATCAAGGGTCAAATCTGGATCTTGCTTCTGGTAATCAGCAAGAATAGAGTGTTTTTGAGCAAACCCCCTTGTCTGAACCTTCTGGCTGGTTGGTAGTAATACAGCACCATCGGAGACGATACGTCCACCTCTAAAACTCATTAGGGAGACGTAGTCGATCATACCTTCGTTAAAAGCTGTAATATCTTCAGTGGTGATATTCTTCATGGTTTTTAGAACAGTTAATTCAAACTCCAGCTGTTCTTCATCCGACATTAAATCAAAATTCAAACCACGGTCTACAGCCTCTTGACGTAATGTATTTACACGTTTTCGGTACTCAATCATTTCTTGAGATCCCTTCAAAACGTAACGCCAGTTGGTGTCTCCTGTTTTTCTATACTTTACTTCTAAAAGAACTGAACTTTCATATATGTTTCCACCGCTGTCTCCGGCATAAAGTGCCTGAACAAGAAGACGAATATCAATAAAAGACAACGTGCCCCTAAAACTGGTTGGTGTAGTAAACGTTCGAGTAATATCAGCCGGTAAAGATACACTACTTGCAGTGTTTAAAACTGAAGCTTCACCTCCCATTAAATAACGGGTTGGCTGATCATCAAAGTAGCCTTGCTTAATACTGATCCCTAAGTCCTGAAAGTTTAATTCCCCAGTTTCTGATTCTACCGGCGTACCTCCGACATACATTGTCTTCAAACCATTGGTCAAACCCCGAACGGTCCCTTCACAAATGGCAAGACCAAGTTCTACCGTATCCTGGTTGAATAAGTTATCAGCGGTCATTGTCGGTGATTTTTTACTGCTTCCACCCATTAGAATTCACTCCCAGTACGGTATGTTTGATTGTCTGTTTGATTTAAATAAACTTTATCACCTGCTTTTAAATAACCATAGAATTTATTTAGGTTCACAGTAGGTAAAAACTCGTCTGCTTTGCCTTTAAAATAAGGTGAATTATCAGGGTCATCTAAGCCATTGTAGTTTCGGGCATCCACGTTAAAACTAAACAAATGGAAATAGGTCAAGTGTCGTCCAAAAATAATCGGAATCGGTGTGCCTACTTCCGTCGTTGTGGCAGATCCAAAAGCCCTGGATTGGTAATTACCTTCCTTGTCCTTTTGGTTTGGTGCCAGTAACTGCATCGCCCCGGTTAAAACCAGGCTAATACCAATAGACATAGCGGCAGATGCAGCGTAAGCAGCAAACGTACCAGATGCGAATACACCTGCAGAAGCCCCGACAGCAGCACCAGGAGCTGCAGCGGCAGACAATGCTGGAAAAGCATAGGGTGCAAAGACTGCGACTGCGATTAAAACCACACCAATAACAATATTCAACCAGCCACCATCGCCACTGGCACCGGCATAGCCCGGGCTAATTTCCAAGGCATTGGCAGGGATAACTTCATAGACCCGGCCTGAGTCAGCAAGTGTTGGATCAATCGTAAGATCCAACTCGCGTAATTCTTTGATCCGAACCGGTACAGGTTCAATCTTGCCATTCATCGGATGTTGAACTGCAATCAGTTTTAAGGCATCCAAAGGCGTAGCAGCTTCAATATTTACCTGTTCAGGAAATAGAAAACGTAAATCCTCATGAAATTTTAAAATCATTCTTCTACTCGCAGAACAAAGCCACGACGCACATAATATTCAGCAAAACCATTCTCTGTATAAATACGATGCTTGTGGTGTGGATATTGTAGAAAAGAACGATAATCTTGAAGCGATAAGTTTTCATCGTTATTAGGATGACTATGCCAAAAGATTTCGATGTTTTCTAACCCAGTTTTTTGAATATCTTCCTCAGATATTTCAAAAGTGCTATAAGGATTAGCACTTTTGTTTGTTACTTGGACCACCGTTTGGTCTTTTAAAAGGAATCCGCAAAGTTCTAATTCCGGATGCCAAAAATTATGTGACATATCTTTCAACCTTCAAATGATCAGGCATTAAATCGATTAAATCGACCAATACCTTTTCTTGATCAACGTCTTGATGGTAGTGTACCGCAGCCAATCTTCTCAACCAAGAGATACTTAGATTATCCTCACGTGGTAAAGCATCCCGAAGCTGGTGTAAGAAAAGGTTATTTCCCAAATAGATACCAACATGGTTGACGTTTGAGCTTTGTATTTTAAAAGACAAAATATCCCCTGCCTGAAACTGCTTCACGTCCAGGGTTGGGCGTTCAATAAAAAAATCTTCCGTTGCTATCTTTGAAAACAAATCCAGCTCAGGCAAATAAAAATGCTCAGGTCGGGCATAGTTTGGAATCACTACACCATAGGCTTCTTTCAAAACGTCCCGAATGACTGTGTAGCAGTCAAAAACCCCGAGCTTATGCTCAGGGTAGTCGAGAACGTGTTTATATTTTTCATAAGGAATAATATTAGACATATCACACATTCACATGGTTGAACATTGGAGGGAAATACTGCCTTGGTGGAACTGTACGACTTGCTGAATCCACTAAGGTTCTTAATTGTAAAACTAAATTGGTGCTCACACCACTAATTTGGTAAATCTTCCATTGGTTACTTCTGACCAGTTGGATTTGGGTGGAACCATCGAAGGTGGCTTCCAGTTGATAGCGAGTGACTAAAGCACCGATTAATTCACCTGACAATGCCAGTGGGTTGAGAAAATAATTAGGATTGGTGATATTTAAAGTTGGACGTGATTTTTCACCTGTTTGAGATTGCTTATCCCCAGACATGGTAAATTCCAAGTATTGATATTGATCTCCTAAATAGTCAATCTCAAAACTATCACAAATAAAAATATACCGACCATCTGGCATTTTAATTTTCAGCAAATAAATCGTATTCTGTTGCTGCAGCTTCGTTATTTTTTCATAGTCTAAGTTTGTACTCATTCTGGTTTACTCACATTTAAATCAGAAGCTTCATAAATCGGTTTGTTTGGTGTTTCAATCAAAGTAAGTTCGATAGAACCTAACACACCAGTGTTGCCTTCAACCTTTGGAATTGAAAGAGGTTCTTTGAATCTGACGTAAGTATCTTCACCCATATAGCTGAAAATAAAACGATCACGAAGGCGGTGTTTTAAATAAAACAATTCCAAGAGGAACATATTCTGATCTGGACAAGGAGAAGGGTCTAAAGAACCATCGGGTTTTAGAAAATATCTCAGTCCTTGAACAGACAATTTGAAGGTCCGAAGTGGTTTCTTAGCTCGTTTAAAAACCATTTCGTAGTTGCTGCCCAACGGAGCTACCAAGGTATCCTCCTCAGTATCTATTTCCACATCATAAAAAGAAGCGTGAAAAGGAAGTTCACCTTCAAACGATTCTGTTTCTGAAAACATATAATGGGTGGTGATACTTTCAATCAGTAGGATTTGAAATGTCTGCAGTGACCCTAAACCATTGGGGGTCTTTTTAGGCACACTTAATGGTTTCCCAAAACGAACAATTAAATCACCATATACCGGATGTTCGAAAACAAACCTTTTGTGGGTTCCGTGTCGTAAATAAAAATCGTAGAGGTAATTAAAGTTGGTGTTTAATGGGTAATTCCCTGGGTTTTCATCATAAATTTTCATCCCTGAAAAATCCAGGTTGAATATACGAATAGGGCGCATAGTCTGATCAGGGACAAAGCCCTGACTAGACGCTTGACCTAAACTAACATGCCCAAAGGGTTCATTATATTGTGTGTCAAAAGCAAACATATCCCATTGGAATCGCTCCAGAGGCGAGTCACTAATGACTCGTCTCTGGAAGGTTTGACCGTAGTTAAATCTAGCCATTAGCTACCTGCTTAATTAATTGTTTCAACGAGCCATTACGGCTGATATTGTCTTCGACTGCAACAATAATATCAGATTGCGATGTACTTGAAGGTACTTTATCCGGTGAAACCACATACACGTTGGTAAAGCTAGGCACTTGCGATTTTCCTTTACCTTCTGTATTAAGTTTGATCTTATCGTTTACCACCGAGTTTGGATCTTTACGCAGACGTTCCAGGAATCCTAAACCAACCGTTTCAGTTACGCTGCTTGGCAACATGTATTCACCATCGGCTCCCATAATAGGTACGTCATCGACGTTCTTATTTGAACCAACGATTCGGCCGCCTTGGGACATATAATGAACACCACCACCGGCACCGATCACGCCGGTTAAACCTGCAGAACCTCCAGAAGCAGCAGATCCCCAAAGTGTACCTGCTCCAGATACCACACCCTGGCCAAAGGCTCCGGCAATACCTCCGATAATGGTTCCTAAAATACCTCCACCACCGCCTCCGACAGATGCACCTCCTTCTGGGAAAATCCAGTTCATCATCATGCTCATGAACTTCTTAACCATGGTGTCTTGAACAATCTTGGCCATGGTTTGGACAATGCTGTAACCCATGGCTTTGAACGCTTCACGTGTACCTTCAGCACCGCCGGTCAGGATCTTAAAGAAGTCATCGACGTTGTCACTGGCATCAATCGCTGTATTGATTAAGTTGTTGAACGCGCCATTGATTCCATCCAGAACGGTTGTAATGTTGTTATCCATTGCTCCAGATGTTTGGGTCAAGCGATACGTTTCAGCAGCCTTTTCACGGAAGATTGAACCCATATCCATTTGTTCTGGAAGGCCGTTGTTACGGGCTGCTTTGATTTCCAGATCCAGGTTTGCTATATCGTCTTGAAGCTTCCAAAGGGTTTCATTGTTTTTATTGATTTCCTTAGCATTTTTATTAAGCTCTTTTTTCAAATCAGCTTCTAAGGTTTTGATTTGAGCTTCAGTCAGACCTGATTTTTCAATCTCATTCTTGAAATTGGCTTCAAGCTCTGATCGTGCCACTCTTAGTTCACTTAACTTAGCTTCAAGCTCCACTAAATTACTTTGTTTTAAGTTGCGGTCTGCTTCCATGAAAGGTGTTTGAGCGCGAGTCGCTTGATTAGACAACAACTCTATTTCTCGGTCCATCTTGCTTCGTTGAGTTTCTGTATATTGATCACGGTATCTTGGATCATCCATCAAAGCGCGTTCACGACCCATGCTGGTTAGACCGTTGAACTCACGGAAGTTTCTGTCTGCTTGTTTACGGTCGAAGTCCAAAATAGACATTGCGTTATCATAGTCATTCTGAATATCCGAAATTTCATTTTTGAACGTTGTCATAAACAGATCGTTTTGAGCCTTGAGTCTATCGGCAAAACCTTTGGCCCCTTTTTCTAAAGACTCACGACGTTTTTTATCAATGGCTGCATCTGATTTTTTAATTGCTGAATCTAACTGCATATCTGCCAGTTGTTGGAAGGTCTGATCCACAACCAGGTTGGTGCCGTCATAAGATGCTGAATCCAAAACTTTAATACGTGATTCAATAGTTTGCTGTTTTTGTTGAGCTTCACGCAGTTGAGCATAAAGATCATTGATTTTCTCTACAGATGCCTTTGTAAATTCTCCTTTACTTGTTCGAGCTTCTTGTTCAGCAATTTGAAGTTCAAGTGTTTGGACAGTATCTTCCAGTTTTTGTAAATCAATACGTTCAAAACCCTTAGCACGTTCACGTTCGGATTTGTCACGCGCTTGCGCTGCTTGAATTATGTTGTTTGTGCTTGCTGATTTTTCGCTAATAATTTTTTCAGCTGCTCTAATATCAGCAAGCCACTTATCGACGGTTTTTTTATCTTCATCAGACAGCGTTGTGTAGTCTCCCTTAGAAGCAACCATAGACTTAGCCCCATCGATGATGCTGTTTAAAGTATCAATCTGGGACATTGTTTCCACTGTGTTTTGCGGAATATCTAAGGTATCTAAAATAGAGTATCGCCCCCCTCTAGTTTTCTGAAAATCAAGAACGTTTGCGTAAACAGTCTTAACATAATCAGTGGATTGATTAAATCCTTTAGAATATGATTTACCATTACTTGTTTTATATTTATTTAAACCACCGGCTCCCATAAAATAAGCACGACTGGCATCTTCCCAAGAACCTTTGGTGTCTTTCTTCATTTTAGCCAGGTAACGGACACCTGCCTCTAAATTATACAACTTGTCGTTCTTAACTTTAGAAACATCTAAGCCCATGTCTTTAGCCGTATTGGGCATAACTTGCATTAATCCCATGGCTCCAGCCTCACTGGTAACCCCTTGGTTCACTCCAGATTCTGTAATCATGTGACCAATGATAATGTCTTCAGGAACACCATACTGCTTAGATAGTTTTTTAATGTCAGGCATTAAGGCAGCAAGTTCTCGGGTATTATATTTTCCCTTAGCCTTGCCCTGCTTACCTAAAGCATAAGCATTCCCAAAGTCAGACTTAGCCGTGAGGTCAGAAACATTTCCGCTGATAAGCTTGGAGCGAATATCAATCATTGATTCTTCTTCGGCTTTTTGACGAGTTAAACTGTCTCTTTGATTAAAATTACTATATAAGGAATTAACAACCCCGGCTCGATCAGCTATTTGGCTTTGGAAGTTAGAAATAGTTTCAACCATTTCCTCTGCAGCTTTTTTCTGATCTACATCTTTTGTTTCACGACTAGCATACAAGAATTGTTTTTTAGCATTATTTAAGACAGCATTGGCTTTTAAATACTGTTCACGCATTTTAGGAATAGCAGCTTCTTGCTCCTCTGGAGTCATCAAAGATAATTGGCGAGGGGCACCAGCTATCTCTTTAAATAAGGCTTCAATATCAATATCACGACCTTTCCCCCCGGCTGCTTTATTTGCATCCGAAATAGCTTTAAAGAGGTTAGTGTTATATGTGTTACCAGATGCGAATTGAGCATTACGACGTACAGCTGCATTTTTATCGGTAGCTACTGAAAGAGGCGTGTTGCTGAAATAGTTTAGTGAGTTGTAATCAACAACTTTTCCATAACCCCCCTCCCTAGCACCTTTTTCCGAAAACATATCTGGTTTACTTGATGCTTCGGCAACTTTTAAAGAAAGCATTTTCTGAGCCAGAAGATCTATTTCTTCAATTTGCTGACTCAAATCGATAACCAGGGATTTGCTTAATTCATTACGGAGTATTTCCCAGCCCTTACGAACTGACTCAATACTACTTACTAAATCTTCGCCCAGGGAAACACCTAATTCTGCAGCCTTGGTCTTTAAATTTGTAAATTCCAGAGCTACAGCGGCTGGATCTTCTTGAAGGGATTCAAAGCGAGATTCTAAGGAAACAATTTTCTTATCTGTTTCAGCTATTTCAGTTTGCAAATTCGCTGCAGAGTCCTTCAACTGGTTCACAGCTGTTTGGGAGGCTTCAACTGAATTTTTTAAATCTTGATTCGACTTGGTAAACTTACTTGCCACTAAAATTGCAGCTGTCAAAGCAGCAGACAAGGCAAAAATCACAGGGTTGGTCAAAGCAATGGTCCGACCCATAACAGTGAAAGCAGTCCCGGCAGCGACTGTGGTTGTTGCTGTAGCAGCCATACCCAATGAGACTGCTTTCAAAGCACCACCCAAACCGGCCAATGTGCCGACCACACCTTTCATTATTACAACGGTTCCACCTAAAGCAACACCACCGGCGACGACTTGAACTATGAAACGAGCCAATGCGTTGTCTGTCATTTCTTTGATGCCGACGAACAAATCGCCAATTAGTCGGAACGTTACTGTTAAAGCATCACGCAACGGTCCACCTGCAACTTCAGCTACCGCCTTGAATTGGTTGAACATACGTTCAGTCTGGGCACCTAATGAGTTCATTTGAATCTCATTGGCATCCATGGCAGCAGTATTATTGTCCAGGTTTGCTAAAAGGTCGTCATAGGTGTCTAGGTTGTTGGCCAAAGCAGTGTAGAAAGCCACTGAACGTACTTCGAACGATTCATAAGCGTCTGCCGTTGTAAATCCGGCTTCTTTTAACTGCTTCAATGTACCAACCAGACCGTTGGTTCGAACATCCACATCGGCCGTCGTTAAACCTAAACGAGTCAAGATCTTCTCAAACTTAGTAGAAGGTGCAATCAAATCAGACAGAAGTTGACGGAAACCTGTACCAAGTGTGGAACCCGAACGCACACCGGCGTTGGCTACTGTAGAAACAGATGCCAGGAGTTCTTCAAAGTTTAAACCTGCGTCGGATGCAGCGTTACCTGCGTATTGAACAGCTAATTGGAATTTTTGAATATCCAGTTTAGATAAGTTCATCGCTTGGGTGATTTGGTTCACAATGCTTGGCATATTTGATGCTGACAATTGGAAAGCACCCAATGAAGCCGTTGCAATATCAACCGTTTCCTTCAAGGTAGAGCCGGTTGCTGTTGCAAGTAAAGTCACAGATTCAAGGGTGGTTTCAATCTCCGACATTGAGAAACCGGCTTGAGCAAGTGCAGTCGCAGCTTCGGTAATTTCAATCGCTGTGAAACGTGAGTTTTCAGCTACAGAAAGAATATTTTCTCGTAACTGTTCAACCTGCGTATTCGTTGCCTGAGAAATGGCTTGGGTTTGTTTCAAGGCCAGTTCGAAATCACGAAGGAAGGCGTATGAACCTGCAATGGATCCAACGAAGGCACCCCATAACATGTAGTTACGCATCAAAATGCCCTGGATACCCAACAGCGCACCACTGGATTCTCCAGAAGACATATCCTGGAAGCGAGAAACCATGCTGTTTGGTTTATCGGCTTGATCAAATTGTTTTTTACGGCGGCTGATCATGTCCAGTTCTTTTTGATAAGAAATAGCTAATTGAGCAGATTCCTTCTGGGCTTTTTTATTTCCTAAAGACTCGGACAAACGCATCGCTTCATTTGCTTGTTTCAATCGTGTCTTCATAGCGATTTCACGGTTTAGCAAGTTGTCTTGTGGAAGCTGCGTGATTTGTTCTGCAGATAAGGTCCGAGTTTTTAAATTACCGTTTAAGAGACTATTAAGTTTTTCATTTGCTTTATTGGTGTTTGTAGTTTCACGAATTGTTTTAAGTTCTTGATCCTGTGTACGCAGATTAGCTCGACGCAAGTTACCAATGGCTTGAAGCTTGGTTTTTTCATCTTCAAGAGCAGCTAGAGTTTTTACGTGTAAATCATACTGTGCTTTAGATTGTTGAGTGCCTTCTAACAAAGACTGACCCATCAAACGCTGAGTGGCTTGTATTTTAGAAGCATTCATTTGTTGTTGTTGTTTTAAAACCTCTGGCCCAGCGGTAGCTAGTCCGGATGCGTTTGCAGGAGCCAGGCTGTTTGGATTAGCCATATACTCGCGGATTAATTTTTCCTGTGCAGCTGTTGTGTAGTTTCGGCCTAATTTAGATTGCATACCTCCGCGTAGGGCTGCAGCACCTACTGGTGTGCTTAACATTTGAGAAACTAAAGCATCTTGTTCTGCTTTAATTTGCTGAAGTCCTTTCAAGCTAACATTATATTTAGCCATTTCTGCTTTGAAAGTGGCCATTTCGAGTTGGGCACGTTGAATCGCCTTCGTGTCATTTTTCAGTTGGGCAGCATTCAGACGGGTTTCAATGGCTTGTTTTACGGTTGAAGACCCATACTGATCAACCATTTGGTTTAGTGTATTTGGATTATGTAAATGACGTGTTGTATTGATGACTGAATTCAATCGACCTGCCTGGGCGGTCTTGTTGATTGATTGATAATATTGCTGTTCAAGCATCTGAGGGGAAGTCGTAAGAAGCTTCATCTGTTGATTCAGCTTTTTAAGAGTTTGAGCCGACATTGCCTCAGTTTTGGCATCGACTGCACTAATTGCGTTTCCCACATCGACGGCAGCTTGTTTAAGTGCCGTCATGTGTTTAACAAGTTGGTCTACAGAAGAAACCGCGTTGCCGTTGAGGTTTAATCCAACGTTTAAGTTGCTTTGATTGCTGTTATTAGCCATTTGCTTGGTTTCCTTGGAACCAGGCTTTAACCTGGTCAATGCTGTTCAATGTCGGCAGAGATTTTATCTTTGCGTCAATTGTAGCATTAGTGTCTTCTTCATTAGAAGAAGATCCAAGAATACTTTTAGCAATCAACACCATCAGCTCGTAACCTTGCTGAAAAGTAATTTGTTTTTCTTGCAAATAAAGCTTTAGCTGGGTCTCAATATCTTCCATGGTAACTTCCCAAAGAAGGTTATTCAGCTGGGAAAGTCTTACGTTGAAACTGAGACAAACGGCTTCTTCAAAACTTAAATCCGAGAACCATTCAAGGTACTGCTTAATTCGGTCGCTTGTGGGAGGACTTTCTGAAGGGCTTTCGCTGCTTCTTCCGCTTCTTTCAACATAAAATTTAATGTTCTTTGACGCACCCAACCTACAATTTCTTCTAGTTCAACGTCGTTCAATCCTTCATCTTCAATCATATCCAGAATTTCATCGACCTTCTTACCTTTGGCTTCTTTACCAAAAAGTAGGAAAGCAACAGCGTTGATTTTGAACAAATCAGAGGTGATATATGTTTGAACGTCCTCTACTGGGATGTTTAAAAACAAACGAAAACGGGTTGCTGCAGAGAACATTAAATCACGTGGTTTTCCACCAACATTAAATGTTTTTACGCCTGTGTCCATGTTCTGAGTATCAGACATTTGAAAAACTCCAAGAAAAAATAAAACCCACTCTAGGGTGGGTTTTATTATGTCATATTATTAAGTTAATAAGAACACTTTAGACTGGCCGTGTTTCTTATAAAGTTCATAAGAGTCATCCTGGCGAGTTGAAGCCATTGGTGTTCCTTGGAATGCCATGTTGCTATAATCTGACACGCCGAAGGTTAAGTTCAAACCAGAGGTGATTTGAAGCTTTGGAATAACCAACACGATAGGGTTGCAGTTTACGTCAGCAGAAACGATTTTTGCTGAGTAGTAGCTGGCACCTGAACATGATTCCGTATCGTTGGTTTGAATCAAAACAGATTTAACCAATTTGTCCCCAACTACAACTGGAGCCACTAAAGGACGATCCAGAGTAATCGTGTTGGTAGCTACTGTTTCAACCTGGTATGCAAGACCGTCGGCTGCACCTACGCTTGATTGAAGAACAACCCAGTCGCCTTCTTCAACACCTGTAGCAGCTTCAACAGTAATATCAGAAGTACCTTCAGCAGCTGGAGCTGTTACAGTCAATTTCACGCGAGGTGCAGTTGGGTCTGCAGAATAACCAGCTTGGCCTAAAGCATACAAAATTGTACGTGGGTTATATTCATAACCATTACCAGAGATTGTCCAGTTGTCGCCAGTTAAAGTCTGGTGAACAGTATCTTGACGAACACCTTGGTTCAATGGTGCAAAAGTTTTTTCATTTGACACAGCAAGGTTTTTGAAAAGACCTAAAGAATGTGTTTCTTCAGTTAAATCCATTGCCTGACCGAGTGCTCCAATCATTAGCGTTGCTTCGTTTAAAACGAAGCCATTGCCTAATGCTGTACCGAAGTTTTGTACTGACATAGTATCCTCAACAATTGTTGTAAACTATTAATAGTTTAGTTGAATTATAATCAACTTTATCCATTTGCACCATCAGTTTCAGCTAACAAACGTTGAGGACTCAACATATTAACCAGCACTGACTTAAATACTCTGGAGTTGGTAACTTTGGGTGACATTGTTTCATAATCCTCAGAAAAAACAAGTACCCCAACCTGTTCGGTTCCATTTTCTTTCATAATGTCAATACGAGAGGGGCAAGGTTTTCTACGTGCAATATCCAACATTAACTCATTCATGTAATTTGTTTCCATTTTCATGAGGTTTGGATCGTTCACAACACTGAAACCTAACAACATTTGATGATAGTCACCATACACATTCCCATCCGAGGTTAGTGTCCAGTCGCTGACAAAAATTAAATCTCCTTTAGGCAATTTGGCAAGGTCTGGGTAACCATCTAGGTTGATGACAGTTGGTGCTGGGATTGAATACTTAGCACTAATACGCGCTGCCACGGTTCCTAAATAAGCCAAAAGACTTACATAAACATCTTTATATTCATAGGCTTGTTTAACAATGGCCATTACGTAATTCCTTGAGATATTAATTTTTTAGATAAAGGCACCAGAACTTTCTTCGCATAGTATCTCATATATGGAGTAATTAATGGTCGAGATCTGAGAACACCATCTTTTTTAATATAATGCAATTTTATACCAATTCCGGTGTTATTAAAGTCTTTTCTTGCCACTGCTTGCCCGGTTGGTGACATGTAGTGCGTTCCTTTATTTATTTGCTGCATCCGGCCCCCTTTGGAATCACCCATCTGGATTCCAGAAATGTATTCTTCAGGGGAGGCCATTACTTTATTTCCTTGCATGGCTTCCAGATGTAGTTGTAAACCACGGAATAGGTCGAAGCGAACGCTGCGTCGAATTGAACTGAGGGTTTGAGAAGTTACAGGCAATCCAAATTTTGGAGATGCCTTAGTATGTGTTGCACTGATCGGTCGTTTACCTTTAGGATTATATTCAAAGTCATAAAGACCAGCAGCTTTTGATTTATAGCCAGGTGCTATCTTCAGAGCTGCGTTTACCTGCTTATGATTTTGAGTAAACATCGTTTCTTTAGTAAAAGGATCTGTATATTGTTGTGAACTGTTGTTCATAAAGGCGTTGCCTGAATCACGCACTAATCTGGCTGAATATTTTTGAAAATATCTTTTTAATTGTCCCTTGTATTGCCAGAACGTGTTTGGTCGGGCACTACTGCCTTTAAGTTCGTTGTATCTCTTTTTTCTTTTAAGGTATTCTGCACTTAAAGGCTCCCAAGGCTCAGTAAACTCAGATAGAAAACCCGGCAGACTGGCGTATCTTCCCATAACCGGGAGGGCTTGATGCCCTTGAATGTTGGCACCCGAGGCCATTGCGCTAAATACTTTTGAAGATGCAAAATCAATCTGCTTAATTACAGAATTGGTTTTAGAAAAAAACACCTGGTCCAGTTGGGTGTTGAAACGACGATCTATTGTAATAAATAGATCATCGAAACCGGACACTTGTACTATTGGTTTAGAGGCCATTAGGTTGAACTACCTGGTATTCGAACCTGCAGGTATACATATCATATTGTTTTCGGGTTTCCCGAATAAGGAATTCCCCAACAATGTCACCTGCTTGAAGCTCGTCAGTGGAATAAATATAACCAAACTGGACAGGGTTGTCGCTGCTAAAAGGCGGTTTGGTATCAAACTGGATGCAGATATTTACCTTGCCTATTTCTTCGTAAACGAACTCGCCAGTTTCTAGTTTAGTTACCGGGTGAATTTTTTTCTTCTGTCGGGTCCATTGGAGTCCTTGATGGGTGACTTCATAACAACGATACGTTTTATCGTTGCGATATAACATGAAGGATCCACAAAGATAGATAATCTTCGAACGACCAACGCTTTGGATCTGTTGTCCTAAAATATCATAAGCATTTCCAGCAACTTCAACCATACGGATGACTGAGTTACTGGAGTATCTAATTTCTTCCGGTGGTTCATGGACCAGGCCCAAGATAACAATCTTGGGATTGGACACCAGGCGGAATTTTTCTTTATGCTTTTGCTTGTTGATTAAAGCGATAGCCATATTAAATACCAATACTATGTTGATATAAAGAAATGAACTGGAAGGCTGGAGTAAGTGCCAGAGCTTCTTGATCCAGGTAATCTACCAGATCGTCCAGTATTTCAGCCAGTTGGTCTTCCAGGGAATTTTTCAGATCCAGAAGATCTTTAGCAGTTCCTAATCGGGTGATTTCACCGTTTTCGGTTGCACGTTTTTTATCTAAGCGAGTGATTAACGTTGGTAGTAGATCTAATGCTGTGTTGATTGCAATCAGATCCCCAAAACGTTTTGTCAAATATTCGTTATCTATACGTTGTAAATGAAACTCAGGTTTTAATGTTGAGTAATATTTTAAATAATGTTCAATGTAGTCGATGTTTTCATCTTCAAGTTCATCCAATGTTAAACCTAAAAGATTTCTCACATCGGATGGGGTTGCCGGGACGTCTAATAAATCAACCACCCCAAAATTTTCACGCCACTGCATACGGCCAATCGTGGTTGGCATAGTGAATAAGCAGTTGATCATTTTAACCTGACCGGCTGCCACTCCAGGGGTAATAACATCTACTTCGACTTCCGAAGTTTCTGTGGCAGGTACAATCACTGTTGTATCTACCCCAGAAATTCGTGTTGTCAATTTACCTTCGCCGGTAGGGACTGCGTATTCAGCACCCACAACAAGCGGAATTGTGATTTTATGAGTGTCATTAGGTGCCAAATATTTACGCATAATTATTTACCAGTTTCGGTGTCTTGAGTTTCAGTTTCCGCAGCTTTAGTTTCAGCCGTTTGTTTTTTCCCACCTGAGTTGCGTTTAGGTGTAGGTGTTGGTTCTTTTTCAGCAGCTACTTCTTCAGTTTCAGAAGTCATGGATTCAACCGCAAAACGGTAAAGATTAGCACGATAATCTTCATAAGATTCGTCCTTTTCTTTCTCACGTGACATTGCAAGTTCACGAACCAGTTTATCTAATTCAACAGGGGAAATTGTTTTTTCAATTTCAACACCTTCTAACGCTACAATCACACCCATTGTTAGCGCATTCCGAATTTCAACTTCATTCTTTTGAACCAACATATAGTGATGACCGCCTGTAAGAACTCGGCCATTGAAGGAACGAGCAGTACCTGGTAGCGGTGTAATTAAAATCTGTGCCATTTTAGACATTTCCGTAATTGGTTTATTGAAGATTATAGCAAATAAAAACCCCCAATAAAGGGGGTTTTTATTTATTCGCTAAGGCTCAGATTAAGTCCAAGACAGTAAGCGACGAGATTCACCATACGCTAACGTGAAACCAGAAATGATCGTGTTAGTGTAAAGCAAAGTTTGGTTCTTGATCGAACGTTCTTGCTCAGAAATCTGAGAGTTCGTTTTGATCAGACGCTCCATCGTTTCACCTTTACGGTAACCGATGATTTGTTTTTCTTCTACCGCAGAACTGATTACTACGTTCAGGTTGAAGTTAATGCCGTTTACGACTTTAACCTGCATCTGAGCAAGAGCACCACCGGCTGCTACTGCACCAACGCCGACTGCAGCGTTACCGTTCGCGTCAGATACTGGGAACATGTACTGAAGTTCAAAGATTGAATCCCAGCCTACAACCAGTGTGTCGATTGGACGACCTGCACGTGCAGCTTCGATTAACCACTTGATGAAACCTTCAGCACGTGAACGTAACGGTGTGCCTGCTTGGTTATCAATGGTATCAAGATCATCAGTAGCAATCGCGCCGTTTGCAGAACCTGGATCATTGCTTTCGCCATTGATCAGGGTTTGTACAGCGATGATGTGCTCAGACTGGCTACGTTCAAACTGGATACGGTTTGCATACGGAACAAGAATGTCCGGAGTCATATCCTGAGCAAATTCGTAAGATACTTCAATACCGTGGCCGGTTTTGTAGAACTTAACGTTGCTTTGACCAGTTTTTAGTTTACGAGTCGGAATGTTTGCGCCTTCCGCGATACGGTGAGTCGCGTAAGAGTCATTCGTGTCTTTGTCGTAAACGATTTCTTTCTGAACAGCGTTTGATTTCACCATACGAGTCTGAAGAATTAAATCGTCAGCCTTTTCGATGATACCTTTGTTGTCCTGAGAACGAAGCAGGTTGTTTACCAATGATGGAAGCAACACTGAAAGACCGTCGTTGGTCATGAAGCTGGTTGTTGCAGAAGCAAAAGCAGCGATTGCAGTGTCATCTTTAAGATTTAAAGGAACACCCAAAGCAGCGAATGTTGCTTCAAAACCATCAAGACCTTGGCCGCCTTCTACGTTTTGATGTAAAAGTGCATCTACACCAAAGCCCATAGTGTTGGCATCATGAAGAAGCAACATTGCATTTTCACGACCTGTTGAAGCTTCCGAATGCTTGAGCTTGGCGATAACCTCTTGAGGTTTCAACTTCTCGCCTTTTTTGAAAAACTTATAAGCTGTCATGCTAAAATCCCCAATTACAGTTTAATTACGCCAACGAAGCCTTCGGCAATCGTTGAAGCTTCGGTCACTACAAAACGCAAGTCAGCAGATGCGCCGCCTGATTTAACAAGTCCAGCACCAGCGCCCACAACTGTATCACCTACAGCAATTACTGCGTCAGTCGCACATGGTAAACGGTAACCACCCATGATTAGTACGTTTACAGTGATTTCACCAGAAGTTTCGATTTCAACTGTTTCGATTTGACCCAAAACAACATCATCAGCCCCTGCCAGTTCGACTGTCACGTCTGCGCCACCGGTTACTAATGTTGCAGCTTTACCAACGTCGGCATTGGTGATACCTGTGCCGTGGAAGGTGTGTCGTGTTTCATTTACTGGAATACCAGTAGTTGTTGGTTTAAAACCTTTCATATTCTTCTACCTTACTTAGCAGCTTTATAATAAGAAGTGTCAAGTGCAAAGTTGGCTTCTTGATCGTTGCCGTCTTCGCCTACCCCTTTGCTTTTATCACCGGCACCAGTGGTAGCAGCAGCTAATTTAGTTTCCAGCTCGGTTACTTTTGCTTTTTCAGCATCAAGTTCCGTTGTTGCTGTAGCTAGTTTAGCTTCGGCATCCTGTTGTGCTTGCTCCGCAGCAGTTTTAGCAGTTTCAGCAGCTTCTTTAGCAGTATTTGCGTCCTGAAGTTTTGCCTCAAACTGTTCTTTTTGAGCTTCGGCTAAGAGCAACGCTTTGTAATCGTCTTGCGAAAGAGTTACATCTGTCATTGGATCTTTCTCATTTAAGTTTGAAATATTCTGTGGCTTCAGAGCATCTGGTGCCGCGTCTGCCAAGGTAACTAGCAGAAGTGTATCACTATTATCAGAGGCTGCCAAATTAATTTCTTTATCTGACAATGCCAATTTAATTTGTGATTCATCAAGTATTTTAGCGCGATCAACAGCACCCCGAGTCACAACACTGGTTTCTTTCCATTTGCCCAAGGCAGATAGTTTCAAATGGTTTCCACCAACACCCCATTGGTGACCATCTGGGCACATAGGTGTGTAGCCTTTACCACTGTAAAGATTACGTCGATTATCCGCACTGGCCAGGAAGTCGTAACCGCAAGATGAACATTTCAGGTCTTTCGGTGAGGTTCCTGTTGATAGTTCAGCAATAATGCCTGTGTCGATCTTACTGGCATATTCTGAATCATCGTCCACGTAGAACAAGATATGAAGATCTTTTTCTTCAGTGTTGTCTGCGTTTTCAAAAACAGCAGCATCGAAAATTCGACCTTCTGGCAAAGAACCATGTTGGTCATGTAATTTAATAATAGGTACGTACTGACCTTCTTGAACACTGGTGGCCATGGCCTTCAGATAACTTTCAGTCATACGTGCGTTTTTAAGAAATCCCCCTGCGCCAGAGATAGCTAAAGTATCGTTGGCACGTGCTTCAAATACAGCCAGTTTGCTTAGATCAACTTTTGATCCAAGCAAGGCTTGTAGTTTCTGCTTGACTTTTGGGTGTTTCTCAATGTCAATTCGAAACATAATCTACTTCCTATTTAACTGCGTTACTTTTCGCAGAAGCGTCTGCTTTTCTGGTTTGGGCACGTTGTCTTGAATCCGGCTGGTCTTTCTGCGGAGTATTACTTTGTGCCGTAGCTGCATCACTGCTTGAATCTTCTTTCTTGTCCAGGAAACCTGTACCAGATAGTTCTGGTGCTGTCGTTGGTTTAGGGCGATTATACATTTCCCAATGGTACTCGTCATCAGTGATTAAACCTAATGATAAGTCTTTGAGTAGTCTCGCTTGTTTTTGTACTTTAGCAGGTTCCAGTTCGTTTGGTGGTCGCATTTCTGGTTTATCGAAATAGACGTGAACTTTCGAGGTCGATCCAGAAAGTGCCAAAGCAAAAGTAAGCAAGGCAGACCAGATTTCTGCTAATGGTTCGTTGATTTCGGCAGCTTGCATACTGAAAATCATAGATTCTACAGAAGCGGTATTTACGCCTGATTCCCCACGGCCCAAAACAGTCGCTACTGATTTTAAAGCTGCCTGGTTTTGTGCGTTCAACACATTGATGACCGGTTGAATATCGATACCAGATGCGCCGCTTGGGGTGTTTAAAGTACCTACTTCAACTGAGTCGGTATGCACAATCGGTTGGTCGGCCCGGATGGATCCGAAGCGGTTGGTTACATCACTTAAAACACGTTTTACGAAAGCATCACGCTTTTGAGGATTACGTTTGTCTTGTTCTGGCAATGCGCGTGTGGCCACTTCTTCCAGCACCGTGATTTCCATTCGTGGATAACCTGTGATCTGCATAATGTTATACAAATCATTGATAATCTGGAGTCGGGCATAAACGGTATTAATCACAGAAATAAACATACTCTTTGAGTAAGGTGTTCCCGGATCCTGGCGATGACGCGCGTGATAAAAAGTAGGAATGTTGAGATCAATCTCGTCGCTGCCTACTTTCTGAATCGGTGTCAAATAACCATTTTTCTTTTGATACCATTCCAGGGTCAGTGTGTCGATATTTCGCACATCCAACACGCCGAAGGTATCGTCCAAGATCAGTTCTGCAGAAATAGATCCGCGCTTGAGTAGCATGTAGCGAAAAGCTTCATTTCGTGTTTTTAAACTACGCGCCGGTGTAAAGCCCACACTATAATCAACTGGGTGGGATAGTTGAGTTAATAAGATACTTATTTTCTCAATAGCATCAGAATCGATTTCACCTTCCGGTGTTCTGGCCACATAGCGCATTTCGGTATTACTTAAAGTTAAATAAGCACCGACTGCAGCACCGACGTCGGGGTCGTACTGCATTAAGGTTTCAATCAGGTCATCGTCTTCAGTAGAAACTCGCTCGTCTAATAAATTACGCAAGTGTTTGTTTGTTTCTAATGAGCTGATTACCTGGTCCGTTTGCTGGGGGTCATAACTAGGTGCTAAAGCAGCACCCCCAGTTTTTGTGGTTGTCGGTAATACCATTTGGTTTACCTTACCCCAAATATCTGTAACAGCCATAATTAGCGTCCACCAAGGATTGAAATAGAACGTTCAGGAATCACGAAATTATTCATGCTTTCCAATATAATACTTGAATTGAGTTGTTCTGTATCTAAATAACTATACCCGTCATAAAATTGAACAACCGCCTGGTACATATAAGCCATAGAGTGGAAATAGTGGTCGTTTTTGTCTTTCTTTTTCCAGACAGGTACTTTCTCCACACCATCTTTGTCTTCTTCAAACACACGGACCATTGCGCGTAAATGGCTAATGATCGATTCTTTTTGTGTGCCATATCCAGCGAATGTGATGTAACCACTGCGGATTGCGTTGGCAAATTTATCCAAGTGAAGTGTACGATGTGCTTCGATATAATCCAGGTTTCCGTACTCGTCATTTTTAGGAATAACAATCATACCACCTGAGTTGCGACCATATTGCATCGGCATAACTGCGAAGTCTGAAATATTCCGTATCTTGTTGGACTCAGTAATCAAAGGCAAGCGGTCAATGAAACCTCCGGCGATTGGTAATATGTCACAGTAGTAGCGGAATCTGGCTTCTAATTCCTCAACCTTTACCGCTTCCATCAAGACAGTTTTTACCTTGCCAATTGATTCAGCCCGGCCGATGGTGATATGACATACTTTACCCATATCGATGCCGATGAAATGAGGTATGCCGTTGTGGTCTAAATAAAAATCAGACATGGCCGTAAACAATGTACGAAGCAAGGTTTCAGATAATCGTTCGTCCGAACTTTCATGCGTGGTTCCCAGTACGGTATTGTGGAAACCTTTCATGTTATCTTGCAATTGATATTTCAAGAGTTGATTGAATACGTAAGAAGCATCCAAATTGCGAGTTGAAAATGGGCTAATACGATACCCACGACTGTTAGAACGGTGAGGATGTCTTGAGACCCATCGGTGATTTTCAGAATCACCGTAAGTAACTCGTCTGTCACACTTTGAACAAACTGAGTAAGCATCAAGCGGATTGATTCCATATTTATCTACCCATATTGGGTCGAATTTAGTCAAATCGTCCGATGCTTCGACCGGAAGGTTTGGAACTCGAATAAATTTTGTATTAAAGGTGGGCAGCTGCCAGTGGCCACAATGTGGACATTTAAATAAATACTCATGTTGGTCCGATGTTTCATACAAAGCCGAAATCCCTAAACCATCATAGGTTGGGGTCGAATAGTTGTGAATCATACGAAGATCAGAACCCTGCACACGCGAGTTAAATAACGCCAGGATTTGTGGATCTGATAAATCCACTTCATCGTTAAAAACTACGTCGGCCGGTTGTGATGTTGCTGCTTTTTCATTGGCAGGGAACATCATCATAAATGAGCTGTTAATTTCCGTCATTTCAATCGAACGAATTGGTTTTTTACCGGCTGCGTTCATTTCGTGGAAGATTTTATCTTCAGTCAGAATAGGAAGCACACGGTTTTGATAAACACGCTTACGCATGTTCTCGTCAGGCATGGTGTAAATCAGGTTCCGGTGTGGATTACGTGCAGTAAATGCCAGTGCTTTTCGCAGCTGTACTTCCGTTAATCCAATCTGTGATGGTTTAATACAATGCAGCTCCAGAGACATATCGTTAATAATATCTTTCTGGAAAGGGTATCGGTCACAGGTAAAGGGGATGCCACCGATTGTTGTGTTCTGATTAATCCAGTCATAGTATGACATAGGATTCACCAGCTCCTGAACATAGTGTTCCATCCGTTCGCGGAAACTGCTCTTGGCCATGGGTTGATTCCAGTTTGAATTTTTGGGTCAGTATAGCTGATTCTCAGTTAAAGCTGAAAAATACAAATGGAAAATAAAACGGCTTTTCTCAACTTTAAAAAAAGTCGAAATTTGATTCTGTGAGTGGTTATCACCTTTCTTAATCGGTTTTATAAATCGTTACTTCTAGGTCTTTGTTTTTATTGATGTTTTTTACGCTGATTTTCATATAAATTTTATTGATTATCGTTATTACCGTTTCTTCTCATTTTTAACGTCTTGTTTACACCTCCTTAATAAATATACTTGTCTCATACCGGCCCCACTCTATGGGGATTTATTTTTCACAGGATTTAATAATGTCAGAATATCCTAAAATTACTCAGGAAGCGTTGACCGATGCAGCGAAAGTAATCCTGAATGCTTTGAAAAATCCACAATATGTTATTGGGGCACCTTACAGTTCTCCGATGGTCAAAACCATTAATGATGTAATCGCTGGTTTTCGTTCTGAAATGCAATCGGGTCTGATTAGCAGTTCAGGTGCTGAATCAAGCGATACCAAATCTGAGGCTCTTTTGGCTGCAGATATTGAAAAGCAATTTGCTGACCTGAACGAAAACCTGGATCAACGTTCATCTGACTACCAGGACAATTACCGCTTGTTGATTCGTGTTGAACGCACCATCCGCAGCCTGGAAAAAATTGCTTCTTCTGGTAGTTCTGACACCGTGAAAATGTCAGCGACTTCGAAACTCATGGACTTCCAGGATCAACAATTAAGCATCCTTGAACGCTTGATGAATCTGGAAAAAGCACAAAAAATTGAATCAGTGACACGTCGTTTCTTCCACGAACTTCGCAAATACAACGACCTGAAAAATATCGCTGATCGCTATTTAGAACTACTGAAAGAAATCGACTAAGGATTATTTATAAAAATGGCAAGTATTTTCGCTCAATTCGCCCCTTACTATCACGAAAAAGGAATGTCCGTTATTCCACTTCGTGAAAAGTCGAAACGTCCTTTAACCAATGCTTGGTCTGACTTTTCTGAGTACCAGGTGCCAGAGGATGTTTATGAAAACTGGCGCTCACTTCCTGGTGAACACAACATCGGTCTGGTGTTGGGTAAACAGTCACGTATTGGCGCACTTGATATTGACTATGCAGACGATGATTTAATCGCTGCAATTCTGGAAATGCTTCCTCCTGGCTACGACAAATGGACTCGTATTGGTGCCAAGGGGATGGTGTTTGCATTCAAATACAACCCAAAAGTTCCAAAAGCTTTCAAAATTATTGACAAACAAAAAGGTACTTTGGTCGAGTATCTGTGTACTGGTCAGCAAATTGTTTTGCCTCCATCTATTCACCCTGACACCAACCGTCCGTACACCTCCAACACCAACCTTTGGGAAGTTCTTGACGAATTACCAATGATTCCGGACGATCTTGAAGACCGAATCCGTAATCTTTGTGTGCTTAAAGGTTATGACATTTCCAATAAAGGTGTGGGTTCACTGGTAGAACACATCCCTGCAGGTTTCCGTGATTCGTCAATTACCCAGAAAAACGGTCTGCTTGCACACCAGGTTGTGGAAGGCAAAATCTCTGTTCGTCAGGCCATTGATCATCTTCACGCAATTAATGATGGATTCACTGAACAGGTTGAAGGCGATCCAATGGATATGGACAAACACGTCCGTAACCTGATCAAGTTTGTCCAGCAAACTTTAAATAAACGTAAAGTTGCACTTCCTTCTGGTTGGGATGAAGGTCTGAGTGAAGAAGAAGTTCGTATGCTTGGCCTGACTGAAGTAAATGAAGAATGGTCCTATGAACGTATCCTCAGTTACTACAATGTTGAAGCGGATAACACACCAGAAGACAAAGCTCTGGAACTGGTGGATGAAGTTTTACTTCGCGTTGCCCAAATCAAAAAACAGGACAAGATGCGTGAAACCTTCATCTTGACCAAGATTGTGGACAAGTCTGGTTTACCTATTAAAGTTGCGGATCTTAAAGCACAAGCAGCGAAAAAACGGGATGAAATTAACACCACGACTTCTGTTGGTGGTGACGAAGATGGTAAAGGCGCGACTGAAATTAGCCTGAACACACATACCGAAGTTGCTTTGGCAGCAAAAGATTTACTGGAAAGTATGCACCCGGTAATTGTTGACTCAGGCACCATGTACAAATTCATGGGTTCACATTGGGTGATGTTTGAGTCAGTTGAACTGAAACAGTTCATTGCCATGAACTTTTCACAGCTCGATATTATGAAACGCAACTCTGATATTGAAGGCGTGTATCGTCAGCTATTAATCCTGTGTAATCAAGGACTTATTGCAAACAGTGATGCGTATGTAAACGTAGCGAATGGTATGGTTGTAGAAAACCCAGCTGCGAAACTGGTGGGTGATAACCACACGATGGAAAAAGAGATCCAACGTATCAAGGATCAGGTTTTGCAGCACCCGAACGTTACGATGGGAATGTGGACCGCGTTTGAAATTGAACAGGCACAGGAAAATGCTGTGAAACAGTTCAAGGCAAGCATGTCTTCACCTTTGAGTTTCATTCCACACTCGAAAGAATATGGTTCAACCTATGTTCTTCCGTACCGTTTTGTCCCGGAATTGGCAGGTAAAATGCCACTTTTCGATAAATTTTTACATGATAGTTGGGGTCACAATGATGATTATCAGCAGCGTCGTGATGCACTTCAAGAAGCTCTTTATGTTAGCTTTATGGGTCGTGCCACTAAATATCAACGAGCGTTCCTTCTCTACGGACTGGCTCAATCAGGTAAATCTGTATTGCTCGAAATCATCGGTAGTCTGTTCCCAGACGAAGCCAAGTCCAGTGTCAGCTTCGACAAAATGGGAGAAAACCGTTTAGTTGTCAGTCTGCATCGTAAGAACATCAACATTGTAGGCGAGTTAAGTGAACGTAAATACATCGAAGGCGATGTATTTAAATCAGTGATTGATGGTTCGCCCCGAGCAGTTTATCCCTTGTATCGTGAAGCGTTCACGATGCGTCCGACTGCAGCACATTGGGCCGCTTCAAACCACTTGCCGAAAACGCATGATACTTCTGAAGGCTTTACTCGCCGTTGGTTGTTTTTCCATTTTGACCAGCAGGTGATGCCTGAAAATATCGATGTTGATCTGGCGAAAAAAATCATTAGCCAAGAACGTGAAGCAATCTTTGCATGGGCACTTGAAGCAGGGCATCGTCTTGCTATGGCGCGTGGCTTTACACTGCCGAAGTCACATAAAAAGTTAATGGCAACATTGGCGTTCCAGACCAACCCGGCTTTGTTCTTCTTGATGAAAGATCCAAGTCTTGAAATTCGCCAGTTCATGCCGGCCAATAAACAGAATGAAATGTTTGAATGTACTGAACTGGACTTACATATTCAATTCCGTCAATTCATGCGTCTGGGTATTGGTAGCCGAAGAACTGTAGAAATGCAGGAATTCCGTCACATGCTGGAAGAAATTATTAAAGCACGTGGCATCGAACGCTTTAGTAAAGATGGAGATATTAACCATTGGTATCGCGGCATTCGTGTGAAAAGTGGTTTATCTATTTAATTAGAGGCAAGGAGAAGAAAATGCAAATTTATACAGAGTTAGAACGCCAGGAACTGCAGGAAATTATGAAAAAGGACCAGGCTCTTGTGAAGTTACGTGGCACTCCTCTTTTTGAGGAGGCCCCTATACGTCTGGAAGATTTTTTGGTTCAGAACAAGCCTGAGCCATTGATTGATAAATCCTACCGGTTGCACCAGGAGCAGCGCAAGGCCAATAAGAAGGTCAACATGTCCTTTAACATGCTGGCTTTCGCAGTAAAACAACAAGTCAGCGCGGATAAACAAGGAGAAAAATATGGAAATGTGGACTGATATTCCGCAGCAGGTCTGGAAGGCCAATTTCACAACCTGGATGGTTTATTTTATTTCAGTCATTTTGTGCGCCATTTACATGCTTAGAAAATGGCAGAAGGTGTCCGATGAAAGGGAACGCCGTTTTGTCTTGATGGACGTTTTATTCTGGATGTTTGTTATACCATTTATCGTTGCTTTCGGATTCGCCTTGGTCATGTTTGCCGGAATCGGGGTTTTAGCCATTGTTGTTGATTATTATGGATACTAATTATGTTTAAAGTTGAAGATCTGGGTGAAATGACAGTTTCTCATACGGCCCAATTTGATTGGACTAGAGTACCAGTTGGTTATGATTGGGTGGTAGTTTCCGCACTTCATATTGTGGCCATGAACATATACCCACTGAAAGAAGATGAAATTGTTCAGGGGATGCTTCGTCCTTTAGGGGAGGGGGATCCTGAAGCGCAAGATTTACGTATTCTTTGTCTTCATACCACACAGCTGGGTGAAGTTATTGACAAGTTGGTCGATCAGGATGCGCTACCTCCCATATTCTCCTATGCACTGCCGACGCCGTTGGTTGTGCTTTCTCGTCCACATGATAAGCAATCGGATGTGACCTTGATGGATGATATTGGTCCTGTTGATGGTGTTGGTTTTAGCTAATTTATTGTTGTTGTTAAAGACCCCGGCCTTGGCTGGGGTTTTTTTCGTCCTTGTCACGGTTTCTTAGCTTGTCACAGTCCTGGTCACGGTTACAGTCTGAGTTTCAGTCACGGTTCGGGTGGGAGAGGATTTACTTGTCTCTTGAAAAATCACTAAAATTTTTTATAGGGAGGTCTGGACCCCTGTATCACCCAGGATGACAAAAAGAGCAATAAAACCTCCCTACCCTTCAATTATTTTCAACTTAATTCGCTGTAAAATCATAGACTTACAAACTATTTTTAAAAAAGTGAGAGAAAAGGCTTTACTCTATCTCTGTTCTGAAACATAATGGCTACATAGAGAAATGGTAGTGCAGCAGTTAGGCACTACACCACTGAGGAGAATTGCCCACTAAAGAACCGTCTTAATGCTCTAGCACCCATGTGCGTAGAACAGACTTAATCGAAATTTTCGATTGGTTCTCGGGTAAGTACACCTTATCGAAAGTGACATGACGAATGCACTTTCAAGCCTTAAAAGGCAGCGCCATTTGCGGATGGGCTGTTATTTGGCTACCGATTCCTTAAAAATTTGAAGCCGGCTTATATCTTGCGCCTAAAAACGCATAAAGTTTATAAGTCCTTATGCGCGGAATTATAGCGATTCAGCGAATTAGAAGCGCATAGGCACAATTTAAAACGGTTCAATCTGTTTTATTTTAGAAAGGCATTTTTAAGGAAATGATTCACCTTAAAGGCTTACAAAATAAGCGCTTTCTGGTGAATCAAAACCGCTCTTTTATACTTTTGTATACAATCCGACATATAGGAAAAAACATCATGAAAAAAGCTATCGTTGCAAAAAATATTTACGGTTTTGAAATTTCTTCTCAAGTTATTTCAAACTTAACAAATTGGGCGCAGTTTGGTAAAAATGCTAACATCATTTTAAACCTTGCAAAGCTTATCAATACCGGCGCTGATTTACCGCCATGGTTTAAAGCGTGTTTCGATATTGATCACGCTCAGGAATTATTCAGCCTACCAACGGCGCGCATGAAAAAGGTACTTGAAAAAGATACCTATTTCATCATCCGCAATTGTGTCAATGCTTATTTAAAAAATAAGGAATTGACCGATGATCAAAAGTTAAAACTTAAAAAAGTTTTAACCAACGTTGTTTTTCAAAACAACGCTGTTTTAAACACGGTTTTAAACTTTAAACCGGAATCAAGTTTATTGGCTGATAATAAAACAGCCAAGGCGGTTCAAAACGCTGCACCGGCCATTGTGCCTACACCGGCCAATGAGCCTACACCGGCCGTCAATATGGCCGATGAAATCGCAAAATTGGATTTAGACAACGCGTTAAAAATTCAAGCGCTACTCGATGCACATATTGCAAAATTGCAAGCGGAACAAGCGCCGAAAGTTGCCACTGCTTAAAACCTTGTCACAATCCGGAACGTTCCACGTGGAACGTTCCAAATACTCAAAAATAAAGTGAGAAAAAATCATGTTCAATTTAGGCCAAACCATTGTTTTTAAAGGCTTTAATTATGAAGCTCATATTTTAGCTATCACGGATTCCGGCTATATCCTAGTCCTGAACTCAGGCTATACCTATGAAATGCCTTTCGATCAAGCGCACCGCGCTGCGACCTAATTGGAGAAAAAACCATGCAAGATTTAATCGAAGTACACGTACACTATCGCCGCGTTTTTAACCAATTTTTCCCTGAAATAAAAATCCATTCTGAATTATTATGCGGTCATTTTTTCATCAGCCGCAGTGATTACAATCGAATTTTTCGATAGTGCCACAATCCGGATTGTTCCACGTGGAACAGTCCGGACTTATCCACAGGTTATCCACAGGATTTCCGACTTATCCACAGAGTTATCCACAAAGATCATCGCGCGTATATGCGCATGTGTACGCACCCACGTGTGGGTGCGTACACATGCGCATGTGCGTGTGCGCGTGTGCGTGTGCGCGTGTACGTACCTGCATGTATATATACATGCGTTATTAAGGCGAGCTTTCTGGCCACAGCCGGCTAGAAACGCGAGGCCAGATTTTTCGAAATTTCAAATTCAATTTTGGGACAAAAACCATGATCGCTAAAAATATTTTAATCCAATTGCCAGAAATGGCGCGCTGCCTACACTTCGCTATGAACAATCACCGTGTCCAGGACTCAGGCTGGATCAATAACTTTGTCCGTGATTTTCCCGAGCATGATTTAAAGCAATGGGACACAACCATGCCGGTTTTGAGCGCTTGCTCGTTTTTGAAAACGTGGTTCAAGGATCACATGCCTAATAGTATCTACTATAAAGGCGGTTTCACTGACGCTGACCTGCTCACAGTCACAAGCCGTGACTTTATCAAGAAAACTATTCAGGAAAAAGTCCGTGGTTTAATCAAAGCCAGTGACACGATCGGGGATTATGACCCATTCCAAGGCGTAATTGCGGATACAATCCTGGCTCTAAACCATGCCATGGCTCTGATTGATGCCTTGGAAAGTGGCCATTTAATCAACTGGCACACATTAGAAATTGAAACTGAAATCAGTTTCTAATTGATTTGCGCCGTGGTTCGGGTCGAACTACGGCCATATTTGGTTGTATTTACGCCGTGGTTCGGGTCGAATTGCGGCTTTTTTATGGAAATTTGGGTGTTATATGAACAGTAAAATTGAATCTTTAAAGGCAAATATTGAGGCTGGGTTGCTGTCTGGGGTCTTGCCTGGGTCGGGGGTCAGTCTTCGTGGCTTTACAGACATGCTCCAAATCAGTTTTGAGGATCGGGATGTGGCCGGGGCCAGAGTCCGGGTTGGGGAATATTTTCGATTCCGACCTGGGGCTGTAAATCGCTACTCGTTAAATGTGAAAATGTCAACAGGTGAGAGCTTAGTTTTTACATGGAAAAATAAGATCAAACCAGAGGGTTTTATCGAAATTGAGCATCGTATTCTGGGTCTATATACGCAAAAGTTATAAGGTCGCCAGATTTTTCGGGTTTTTTGAATTTGAAAATTTTGCGATTTTGGTCATTTGTAACTGGCTTGTAAGTGACATTGTTCGCTTTTTAGCCAGTTTAGAGGCTCGAAGATTTTTTTAGTGAAACGCGAAAAACCACTTTTGCTTTATTTTTCAAGGTTGTAACTCTTTTGGACATAATTTTTAATTTTATTTGAACATGAGAGAAAGTGAAGAATTGTAAAGTTATGTAAATATAACGTTTGTTGCTAATATTCAAAGCAGACCTCAATGTTATGTCCAAAAGAGTTACAGCGTTGTTTTTAAAGGGATTGTGTCCCGAACCGTGTCTGTAACAGTGTCCCGAACCGTGTCCAAAACCAGGAAATCATCGGAAATCTTGCATAGATTGCAAGTTTTATTGAGATAAACTATCACATTTTATGCAAGACTTCTTGACTTAGGTTATCTTCGGCTTAAAATATAACCGAAGCGTTGCTAAGTCAGCAACTCTCACATTTTTTGAGGTCTTAACATGAGTTTAATCAACAATCACATCAACAGCCGTGAAATTGCCGCTATCTGTGCCTTTGATGTTCGTACAGTCAACAAACACATCTTCGCCACTCTTGAGGCTTTAGGTCATACCTTGTCCGACACCAAAGACGGTAAAGTCGAAACCTACGGAGAATTTCAAATCCTACGGGTATATTCAACAACTGGACGTCTTTTACACGTTTTAATTAACGAACCTATGACTGATTTAATTCGAACCCGTTTTGATGTTGTTTCGGCATATAAACTCCAGCAGCTTTTAAAAGGATTCATCAACTACGGTGGTTTAATTGTTAATCAGCTCAGAAATCGCTACTCGCCTGAATTAATTATTCAGGGACTACTCCACATTGGTTTAGTAGAAAACTGTGAACACGCTAAATCAGGCTACCGTTTTATAGTTGAAAATTCCAAAAACGCATCTGGTTTGAATGAAGCTTATTTTATTAAAGTTCCTAAAGCGGAACTCGTAAAAAGTGACAACAACGATGATATTTACATCACCAGTTCTGAATCCAGAACCTTATTCGTATATGGCCAAACAGCCAAAAAATTAATGGAATACCTGATTGAGCATGAAGTAAAACATCGTGAGTTATATTTCAGCGAAATTTAATCTCAAAAGGCAAGGCTTAACCGCCTTGCGTCTTGAACGAGGACACCAACTATGTCTGAACCAAGAATCATAGAGGGCTTTAAACGCACCTATCATCCACTGTACCCACGTTGGCAAAGACTGATCCACGACCCTTACTGGGACTGTGACCAGATCTTCAAAAGTTTCTACAGCTTCACCCAATGGTTTAACAGCCAGTTTCAAAATCAACCAGTCGATCACACACTGGTTTTGAAGCGGCGCAATCAAACCATCCCCTGGACAATCGAGAATACATATCTGTCCAGTAACCGGCAAAACAACCGTCAACCATTATTCGACAGCTTGACGGAAAAACAAAAACAACAGCTGAACCAATTAATATCTCAAAACGCCACCATTTCTCGTATTTCGCACGTTTTCAAGATTCATTGGGAAACGGCCAAGCGACTCCGTGAAATGGCTGTAAACGCAAAAGAGGACGCATTATGAACGCAAAACCATCCACCATTACAGGCTTAATGGGCCTAGTCATCGCATTGGGCGCTTTAATCCTTTTCATCCTGACCATCTACTTTTCAACTGAGCCGACCTCAGTTCGGGTTGAGAATCTGATTGAGGCCCTATATGTACTCGCCACAGGACTCTGTTTCATGCTTCTATCGCTGTTTTTCAAGCACACTGGTAGATAGATACCAAATCGCTCGAAAACGTCCATACAACGCAAACCAGGAGCATCCTCATGATGACCACCGAAGAATTCGTCAATCACATCAATACGCTTCGGCGTAACAAGAAAAACAGCTGGTATTCATACACAGGCTATGTCAACGACAAGTTTGTGGAAGTGAAAGGCTTCAACACCTGGCTCCAGATATTACGTGCCGACCACGTGACCTTTCCAACGATCATGGATTGTTCTGTTCTGGAATTTAAAACCCAATTAATGGAAGCTGTGCAATGAAAATTAAAGTGAAAGATTTAGCTGCAAAAGTTGACACCTTGTGCAACAACCATGACGGCGAACTGTTTGATTTTGAAGAACAGGAAGACGGCACATATCGTGTCGAAACCAATCACTATTTACACGCTGAACTGAATCCGGACGATGAACTTGAATGGTCAGAATTCGGCACTATCGAGATTCAGGACGTGACTTTCCACACCTGTCTATTGGTTAATGTAAAACCAGACCTTACTTAATCCGATTAAATTTAATTTAGCCCAACAAACAGAGGCACAACCATGGACAAAATCCACATCAACAACGCGCCAAGTTTAAATACTGAGTGCCTGATCCACGCATTGGATCGATTAACCTGTCTGGATCACTACTTCAGTAATAACTCACGTGAATATCTGATTAAACACATCCGAAACAAAGATGAACTGCACATGCCAAACAGCCTGGCTATTAATTTAAACATGGGTTTGTGTGGTCAAATCACTTCACGTTTATATCTATCGAGAAGTAATGATTCTGAAATTGAAAATTTTATGGAATATATCTCCTGGCGATTCTTTGACAACACCGATTATCCAGTCCCAGGTCAGATTTCAGATTTTTCAAAAGAAGTTCAACAGGCAATGAATAATACCCTGGGTTCTTTTAATCCCTCAACTATCGAATATTATGAAGAACGTCCCGAATCGCTGATGTACAACTGGCACCAATCGCACTGCTCAGATTATTTTCCACTCAGACAATACGATTCTGAATCACCTTATGGTGCAAACCGTCTGAAACTACTCAAAGAAATGGTCAAGACCCTGGCCGAGATTCGGTCTTACGCTGTGAAAATTCAAACAGACGGGGAAATCAAATGGCCTGTGTCTGGGTCAGTGATTGCACCTAACGAATTGATTAATAAGGAGAAATAGCATGAGCAAAGAACAGGTTTCGTTATGGGATCTACATAACAAAGGAAAACAACCTAAAAACAGCAATGTCAGAGGTCTGATTTCAATTCTGGACTTGTTTAATAAAGTCCACTATCTCCACACCAACATGACCCCAGATAAGATTGTGATGAAGGAGTTACCTGACGCAGAAATAGGCTTTTACATGGTTCATGAAAATCAAACTGAAATCCTTGTAGGCGTCATTTCGGAAGACGACTACGCAATCGTCACCACAAACGGCCGTATCCAGATAGGTGGCTTTTACTTTTCAGGGTTCCGTGTCGAGCATGTGACTTTTGAAAATATCAAGCTGGAGGAAATTCAGGATGACAACAAATAATCTCAAACCATTAATCGAATCTGCAATCCTGACGCTTGAGCAGACGATCGAAAACAAAACCCGAATGGCCCGTATGTGTTTACAAACCGCCCCGGGTGCTAATCACATTTATGGCGACCACAAACAAGTGTTGTCTTTACGCCTTGGACTGTGCGGCAATATCAACATGAACCAGGTTGGCAACCTGGATCTACACCCTCAAGATCCAAGCATTGTGGAATTCGAAATCCTGGCCGAGGAACTGTCCCTAGAATGGCCCGGATCCTCCGGCTCAAACGGCTACCCTGTGCCTATGCCTGAACACTTCAATCTGGACTGGGAACGTTACAGTGAACCCGACCAGGAACTGGACGAGCATGATGAAAAGGAAAAGGCATACGCTGCCTACCACACCTGCTTTGACGAGTGTGTAAACATGTACACCGATGACTACGGTGAGCTGCGGTTTCAATTAGCTGAGTATTTACTTGGAAAATTGAAGGAGAAACTGCGTGAAATTAACTCAAAAACATAAAATTTTCTATGCTGAAAATAAACTCAAGCTAGAAAAAACTGTGAGTGTTCATGAGTTGATTCAACCAGTCACTTTTGAACGAGATCGTAAAAAGCACAACGCCTGGAACATTATCAAGTCAAATTACAGACGAAAACCTTTTAACGAGTTTCTGGGCCAATTATTTGCCTGGAAACTGCATGGAATGACACCTGAAATTCGAACTTGCTCCAGGCATCTTCTGAGTCAATTACGCAAAAGAGGAATCAAACCATGTTCGTAGCAAAACTTGAGAATGGCAACACCATTCGTGCCAAGACATTTGGTGACATGCTGGCAAAAGCAGCTGAACAAAATACACGTGTACTTCGTTACCACTGGGAGGAATAAATATGTCGAATTATCAATTTGAAATACCTGCAGCACCTTTAAAAGCAGCTTTATTATGTACAGCACACAAAGATGTTCGTTTTTATCTTCAAGGAGTAGCAATCGATAAAGGCCATATTGTTTCCACAGATGGTCATCGCCTGTTTTACTGCGAAGTAACCAACCTGGGTGATAATCTTCCAAGCATTATTATTCCCAAACAAGCGATTGAAGACCTATTTAAAGGCACACGTTTTCTGGATTTGTCAAAAAGACAAGTGATTGTTACCCACAACACCACACAATGTACACTCTATCTAACTGGTACTGAACTCACTCAAACATTCCAATTGATTGATGCCAAATACCCAGACTGGAAACGAGTAATTCCTAAAAATGAAGAACCTGTTTTTAATAATAAACCGATATGTTTCAACTGGGAATATATGGTTGACTATCAAAAAATAGCGAAAATGATAGGAGTTAAAAAAGAACTAAATCCGGTAACAATCACAACTGTTCAAGAACAACCACCAATGGCTTTTGTTGATTTTATCAATATAGGCGGAGAAAACTATAAAGCACGTGGGGTGCTTATGGGACTCAAATTTGATTAAGGAATAAATATGTCCATTAATTTAGAAAATCTACAAGCTGGAAACGTAGTCGTGCTTCGGGATGGAACCGAGCATGTAATTGAATCGGTGATTTTCACATGCCCAGTTCAGCTGCTAATTGCAGAGGACCAAGAAAAGTACCTCACTGTCTACCTGAAATTTGAAGAAGATCCTTTTGATGAATCTCACCTTTATGGTTTAAACGGAAATTTCAGCATTACTGAAGACCCACGTGACATTGTCGAGATCCGTGGCCTGTTTCCTAAAGTGTATGTGGCCCATATCAAATATGGTTTTGATGAAAACCACGTTCTAGGTGTTTATCAACAACATAAACCAACGGCTGAACAACTTCTGGAGGCAATCAACCGGGAAATCGAATGGAAAACCCCAATCACAATGGATGAAGATCTAATCAAACGAGTGAATAAGCTTCGAGTAATTATCGGAACGGAAGTTTATACCCTTAACAACATGCAGATCGCTTTAAACTCACTGATTGAACACTCAACAAACGCAGGCATGGAATTCGACGATTATGTAGTTGAACTACAAGAACACTGGCTTGAAAAAGGACTTTGGCAATGACAACCAAACCACTATCAAAACGCATGGTTGAAAAGCATCGTGACAAGATCTTTAACCAAGCACCTGCAGGTGCCTTGATCTGTGTCAAGGCTGATACATCGTTCCTGTACTACACAGTGAAACAAGGCCAGGTCATGATCTATATCCCGGCTGCTAACCGTTGGGATTTCTCATGTTACAACACAATCGCTGAATTACTCAAAGGTGGTGATTGGGTGTATCTTGTTGAAAAGCAAGACATTTTTCCAGAATAGGAGTAATGCTTATGTTACAAGGAGGAATCTTCGTTCACCCAACGGAAGCTGCAGAAATTAAACCAAGGCTTGTATATTCTAACAAAGCGGAAAACAACACCTTCCGTGTGTTGACAAACCTGATTCAAGAAGGACGGCTTTACACCAAAGTTTCAGGCTCTTTGTTTCGTTACAGCATGAATGTGACGATGCAAGAATTATCAGAACATACACTGTATGTGGAGTTAAAAGAACATGGAACAAATTGATTTAACCCAGGCCAAACCCGGGAATACCGTTGTCCTCCGAATGGGCACACATCTGACCATCGACCAGATTATTTATGACCCATACCATGAAGATCTGGAATATCGAATCCACATCAAGTTTGTAGAAACTAAAAAACCTCTTTTTTACAGACCAAATGGAATGTACCAATGGGGTAAAAATGTTGAAGACCCAAGAGATATTTTAAGTTTTTCTAAACGAACAACGGTTACGCTTTCCGAGGTGTACGAAAAAACAAGCTGTTTTATCCACAACGGCTCAGGCCAGACCTTTAAAATAAACCAGTACGATGAAGGTGAAGGTCAATTAGATCTGGAATATGACGATGGGAGTCACTACCTATCTCTACCACTGAACACACTGGTAACAATCGCCCCGAACGGGAACCTGATCATAGACGATGACGAGTTCCTTCCTTATCAATTAACCTTGATTAAATTTTAGGAATCAAACCATGACTAGAAAACAACTCGAAACCCACCGTTGGTTTTCATCGGAAATACTTTTTGTCACAGCAGCAGATATGGTTCGCTGCGTCAACGAAATTCGAACCTTTGTCGGAGAAAATAACCGACTCGACATTCACCCGGCCCAAACAGGCATCAACCTAGATGGTTACTTCGACCTGACCGATAAATTGGACCAGATCCAGGAAATCATCAAGAAACACGCATCTTTTGCCATGCAGGAATATAGCATCAAATGTGTTTCGATCACCTACGATGGGTGCTTCAGCGGTTGGTGTGAGCAATATAACCGCCATGGTGAAGTCATTAAGGGAATCAACCTCACTGACTTTTTTGAAGAAGGCACCACTTACACAGGTTCAGCAAAAGGAGATTCAAATGCGACTAAATAACGCACCGTTTATCGAGATTTTAAACGCATCAGACCCTTACTATTTCCGATATACCAATCTCGAAAGTTTGAAAACACTTCGAGATTTTTTAAAAGCAGAAGTGCCGGATGAAAAGTTTAATCTCAACCACTGGCGAAAGAATTTAAATGTACAACCTGGGCAGCCTAATGATTCAGCCTGGGCTGTGACTTCGTATGACTTGAAACACGAATGCGGAACAGTGGCTTGCCTGTTGGGTTGGGCTGCATCTCTTGAAGAATTTCGTGAAAGAGGATTGCACTACGACTTAAATTTAGGAGAGGTAGTATATCAAAACTCTTTCGGAACCAATGCAGGGGCTGAATTCTTCAATATACCCTATAAGATTTCTATTCAATTATTCATGCCAGACCTTTACGCTTTTGGTAGCAATATCAACAACCGTGGCGAGACAATCACCAAGGCCCATGCTATCGAACGTTTAGAAATTCTAATTAAACACGTGGAAAAAGTTCAATCTAAGGAGAAGCAGCAATGATGACCCAGACTGATTTTGAATTTATAACCGCTTATGCTTTTTATATCCAAGAAAAAGCAAAACCATGGGCGGAAACAACAGACATAGACCAACACTGGCATATCTGCAATGGTTTAAAGTCTTTGTTTGAAGAAAGCAAATACAACGACACACATCGTTCTTTTTTAGGGTGTGTTAATGATTTTATGTCGAATCTTCCAGATATTTTGAATCTTGAAAAAGAGTTTTTAAAGATCAAACCAGGAACCTGGGTGGAGCTGCTTGACCGTTCCACTGTTAAAGTGATTGCTGTAGGCAGATTACTAGAAAAGAAAAATGAAAAAAACCAACAGGATTTTTTCATTATATTTGAAGGAGCTGAACAAAAAATTGAATATTATTCAATAAAAGGTAAAAACCACACGGAATTAAATCAACATTTATCACCTAAAGATATTGTGAAGGTAATCAATAATGCCCCACCAAAATAAAGTTGAGATTCCTTTAGATCTTCGATCACAGGTTTCTTTTTATAACCATATGCTGCGAGGTCACGAATTCTACATAGATCGCTTTAAATATTCTAGTGACCGACTTCGCAACTTATCAAAACGCTTCACCAAAGAAGGATTCATTACCAGTGAAAGAGACGGACGTTTCTTTGTCTGTAAATTGAAACCTGAACAAAAATCCAGCTTCGTAGCTCTAATCAATGAGAGAAACTACCATGTCAGAAAATACCTTGACCCAAAATTGTTACATCTACCTGAATCTACACAGCAAACCGAAAACGTTTAGTGTCCAGGTCAATGGCCTTGTCCAGAAAAATATCCCTGCAGGGATCGCGGAAAAAGCCCGATTCCATGTTAGAACCGGAGGCCATGCTCAGGCCGTAAAAGAGCAAGTTCGAAATGTCCACGCTTTTGTAGTGTGTCAAGAAGACAACCTGACGGAGTCTGATCCGCTATATCAAGGAATCAAAAACATCGTGGTGCCTGTTCATTATCACTACAACGACGGTGATTTTTTCAGTGTGAAATGGAACGAAAAGTGGATGCCTTTAGATCAGGATTATGTCTTTGATCGGGTCTATATGGACGACCACAAATGTTACATACGCAAAACCACCTTCTGGGAATATTTGCTTAGTCGCAAACTCACAGTTAAGCAGCTTTTGGAAATTATTTCTCCAGAAGTAACCGATGTTTTAATTGAAAACATCCAATATATTTTAAAAGTTAAAAAGGTCAGCAATAATGAGCAAGGTATCTGTTCAAACCTTCAAAGTAGAATCTACAACGATCTTATCAATGAAGGTAAACCCATTGCACCTGACCTTGAAGAAATCCTGGACGTTATCTTTGATCACTGTTTCACATCGTGGCCTAAGTTTTCAGGGTTTAAAAGTTACCCAATTTACGTTGGAGATGAAAATCCATCATGGGACGGTGCCTTTGCTCAATATCTAAATGAGTCAAAATGGACAGGAGTGCAAGGCGAACATAGATTCGAACTCCTTGAACACATGCTGCAAGTAATTGAAAATTAATCATTAATTAATTAAGGGAAAACTATCATGGCTATTTATCAAACATACAAATATGGTTTTGTTTCTGAAGTTTTAGAACCTACGGAAGAAACAGGAACAACCCTTTTTGTTCATTATTCAAACCAAGGTACGGATGATTTTAAATATTACACACCTTGGGACTACTCACTAGGAACAGCTGACAATCACGCTGCAGCAGCTGAAGAAGCAATCAAACATTGGAATACAATTTACGACAACTATTTTGGGGATAAAGGCTTTGTCCAAGGCTTACTCCCGGATGGTCGTTATGCTTATATGCAGGTTCCAGTTTGTTTGAAGTATGATGATGGGGTTTTACCGTTGAACTCAACGATAAGCAATCCAGTTCTTCCAAAATGTCTGGATTTAAAACCAGGAATGGTTCTACGCAACAAAAGCCTAGATCATAAATTTGTTGCGACAGCGGATAAGATCAAAACCTTTAAATACGTAGATTCTGTTTACGAAATCGTCTGTGAAAAACCACACGATGATGGGGATTTCAGTTATCTGTGTTATAGCAACCATTGCCGTTGTGCAGAGTGAGGCGACAAATGACCTTCCCAACAAAAGAAACGATTCGAAAATCCCTTAAACGCCGCTTAGATGGGTGGATGCTATTCAACCGGCTCAACCCAGATAAACGACTCACCCTTTCGATTTGGAATTATAATCACGAACTAGATTGGCATGAAATGCGTGTCAAGTTCTGTGACCAGGACTATTTAGGTGAACCGATCCCGATTGATTCAAGAGAGGATGGTGTCGAAGCAGTTTATTATGCTCACAAATTTAGCAACCATCGTTTTTCTAATCGAAATATGGATAGATACCCAACGTATGAAATCCGAATCAACGCATTAAATGCGAAACACACGGCATCTATTAAGATAGACGACCAGAACTGGACTAGAATTAACCCCAACCTGGCGCGACTAATCATTGAACATCCGGGTATTAAAGTGAAGCATTCAAACCGGGAAGCATATATCAGTGATTGTAAATATGTGGATTGGTTTGAATTGGGATTTGACCTAGATTATTTTGAGGAAAAATAAAGGTGTTCGACAAACCAACACAGCTTATACCTCTGAGCACTGACTCGATCAAGGAACAGACCCTGTATCATGCCAGGCAAGCATTTTCTCACAATGGGGATCAATCCCCCAGCCTGAGTTTTGCCCTGTACTGGCTCCAACTGGTCCGAGAAACGTATCGACAAGGTGCCAAGACCCACCCACGGAGCGAGGCCAAGCGAAAGGTTTATATGATGAATCTGTTCCCCTATGGAATTTCGATTTATCGAAACCCGAGCAGGTTCCTCCGTTGGTATCTGAAACGTAACCATGGCAGCAATATTGGAGATCCAACAGGAAAATATTTTATCCCAATCAATGGCCAGGACTTGGAGCGTATTCCCCATCCAACCCCAACTATGTTGGCCGACAATTTCACCCTGACCCTTTTACGGTATTATGAAAAACCGCCAAAGGTCAGATTAACCAGACCCGGAACCGGATATGGTTTTGTGAAACTTCATGTGAGTCCTTACGTATCACTTGAACGTTTTGACCAACAAATCCAGTGGAAGAAAAAAGGAGGAACCCAGATTTCAGGTTATCTTACGGACGAGATACTGAGAGAATTGATCAGATCCGAGATTGGTATGTTTGTACGCCAATTCAAAGAAAGTATGGACACTCGATATTTACGATTTTTAAATGAAAAATTAGGGCTAAACGAATGACACTATCAGTATTGTTAAAAAATTCAGAAACAAACGCAGCAGGTTTTCCAGCACGTCAATATGTACAACTGGGATCTGGGCTATCTATGCAGGTCAACAGTATCGAAACGGCCCAGCCAGGATGGGTGTTGTTGAAACTTCAACGCTTCAATAAAAAACATCAAGAAATTCAACTGACCAACCTATTGGTTCAAGAAGATGGTTCTTTCCTACCAAACCAGGCACGACCCTGTATCAACGATGTGATTGCAGTCACCACCCTGGATAACTCAACCCACATTACACATAAAGGAAACCTTCATGGTTCTATGTGTGTAGATTTATCCTTAGTAAAAAAAGCAAACCCAAAAGTCATCCGTGTCTGTAACCGGGCCAACCACTGGTACACGGTCAAGGATATTTTGGAAGACACAGACCGTGGTATTTATATGCTGCAGATGGAACAAACCGGTGGGGATAGTAACTACAAAATGAAAAGTTACTACCAGAACGGTCGGGAATATTTACCAAATGGGCATGTAAATAAAATGTTCAGCATGTACGACATTATTGAGGTTCAATACCAATGAAACATATCCCAACCTATGAAGTCATCCAGATGATGGTTGAAGAAGTCGTTGATCGCTATTACTGGGGAACACCTGATAAAGCGAGGGCTGAAAAAATTCGGAAGGATGCAAATAATGCCTTAATGCGTCGGAACATGAGCGACAAGTTTATTGTCACCGTATTTCCAGTCTTGAAACCAAACCTGACCATCTTACATATCACAGCGGTCGAACCAAGAGAGAATGTCGATGAAAAAGATAACCCAAGTTCTACTTGAGTCGTCGTCAATTTCTTTAATAACCACGGTCCTTTCGGACCGTGAGTTTTTAACACAGGCCTAAACCAAAGTAATTATTTAATTAAGGGATACACACCATGAAAACGATTCACAAATACCCAAACAGCAACTACGGCCTAATTATTGAACCGGACTATGAACGTCTTTGGAACAGTCTCCAGGACTATAACGATTGGCTTGATCGTGCCATCAGCATTGATAAGTCTTCTCGAAGCCTGAGAAATTTCAATGACAAGGTCTTCAGCAATGAGCAGAGCCTGTTCCTTTATCTTGACGAGGAATTAAACACCAACATTGGTTCTTATACAGAATCTATGGCCAGCAACGCCAAAAGAAACTGGGAAATGGCGTTGACCATGATGAACTCCACACATGGTCGTCCGGAAGCTTTCATGTCGGTAAATTATGACAAAATAGCTTGGACAATCTGGAACGAACGCTGGAAACCAGCTTATAAGAAACACATCATGTGGTTAGAAAATCGTCTTGAAGAAGCTGACTATGAAGAAATTAGAACCTATTTTGATGAAATAGGACGACACATTACATATTCAATTTTTGACATTTTCGATGGTCTGGAAATGGACATTGACGATATGGTGGAAGAAGCTCGGGAGGATGATACTACTTGCATCAAAATGACCAGAACCTGGATTAGCCATTTGGAAAATCAAATATCTACGGAAGAACAGAATTTTACCACTACTACTCTGGATATGTTCATTGAATTCTTCCATGAAATGTGGATCAGCGTAGGCAATTTCACCATCTATACCGAAGATGGGGAACCCTGTTTAGGAATCCTTGAATTAATGCGTGAAACAGCAGTCGATTTATATCTAAACAAAAACCCTTGTGTGTTTTTGGCAGATGTTACCGAAGGCCGTGACAACTTCATGATCAATGTTTTTGACTCGTCTCAAATCAAGCACGATGCCGAAGATGTAGATGATGCCAACGCTTTCATTATTGCTGAGTCTGTAGAACAAGCCAATGTGGTTGAGATAGGTATCAACCAGTTCCTGAATGGCGAATGGTACTACGCCAAGGAAATCTTCATCATCCCTGAAGGTAAAGATTACCTCTACGATGAATTTGAAGAACAAGAGGGGATTAAGTTTATCGAAACTGGAGAATCTTGTGGAGGATTTGAATCTGAAGAAGATGCAATTGCAGAATTTTCTTATGCAAACAAACTTGAAGATATGAAACCAACAATCTCTTACTCAACTTTAGGAAATGTACAATGCGTAAAATAGACCAACAAGTAGCACTCGCTGTAGGTAAAAAGGAAAATCTGAAACAAGGCAACACCTTGGTTCAGTATTCCCTGACCAAAGAAGAATCTTCTGTTTCACTTCATGGCAGCGAAATTGCCAAGGTGTTTCACGAAGATAATAAGGTACTCGTAAACTTCTGTGGTTACCAAACCAATGTAACAAAGGACCGCATCAATGCAGTCCTTACCGGTGCCGGTAAAATTGATTACTTCAAATTCAAAAACGGTGAAATTGTCCTGATGCCAACCAATGTTGTGGTCCGGGACAATGAAACAATCAAACTGTAAAACAAACTAATCTATTGATAAATAAGGGAAAATTCTCATGAACAAGCAAACTTTAAATCAAATCGCTACTTACTCTGACATTAACTGTTTCCTAAGTTTTAGCCGTGGCGTAAGTCGTGGTGTGGAAACTCAAGGATACCCGATCATTCGCTTGACACATTCCCAAACCGGTCAGGTGTTTAAATGTATGGGCGGCGGCTACGACCTCCACGGTACAAATCTAGGACATTACATCACGAACACCATACGTGAAGAACCTCAAGCCCTCAAAGCACTGGCAGAGGGTGTTTATAAAGAAATCCAGGCCGGTGAAGGACTCCCATACGGTTTATTTCTACGAAATCGTGAAACCTTGCAGAAAGATGGAAAATACGTTGCTTCCAAAGTTCGTAAAGCGATTCGAGAAGGTGACTGTTACTTAGATGGGGGGTGTGGTGATTCCTGTATGAAACGAATTGCCAAAATTATAGGAATTAAAATCACTGATCAGTATCAACGAGCTACCACACGTAAAGGAACAGACAAATTCCTTGGTTGCAAAGTAGAACTGATTCCGGAAGGTTTATTGGTAAAATTTATGGCTAAGGCTAAACAACAGGAAGCTGTAAAATAATGGCAAAGAACCCTAAATTAGTGAGAGAACGCAAAGTAAGTATACTCAACCCACATAAGGTTGAGTATTACATCAAAAACCCAAACACAAAAACGGTGACAGCAAAACCCTTTGGCCACCTTGCTTTAACGAAACGGATCATAGGCCATGCCTTGGATCGTATTCGTAAACACGGAATCGCCTTAGTCGAATGGGACAGTATTGAAATAGATATTGACCCGGCCGAGGCTGGAAAAAACAACGTGACACTAGATGTGCATTTTATCAACGATGGTAAAATCACCCACGGCCTACTTGGTTTGGAAGTCGATCCAGTTCATGAGAAAATGGGAGCTTTTGAAGTAATTGCAGTTCAACCCAGATTTTAATCTTGACGGCTAATTGAAAAACATTTAGTCTTAATTCTCACCCAGTTACGAAACTGGGTATATTTTTGATTCAACCATGGCAAAAGGAGACAGAAATGTCTAAACCAACAGATTTAAAAGAATTTATCGGCTCTTTAGGTGCTGGTGTTACTGAACAAATTATCTCAAAAGTCCTTTCAGATGCTGCAGTTGCGGTACTTGTGTTGGATGGGAAAAAGACTGCAGACGTAAAACTGGAACTTAAACTGACCAAAATGTCAGAAGATTCAGACGTTGGTGTTAAAGTCGATGCTAAAGTATCGTATAAAATCCCAACCAAACGTGGTGACAAGACTGAGAACGAAACACGTGAAAGTGTCTTCTTCCTGGATCCACAAAAAGGCTTGGTGGACACACCTCCGAAACGCAAAGAAGAATTCAATAACGACAGTATGGCAAGTGGTATGCCGGCTGGAATCAATATGCGTGGTTCGTAAGAACCCCTTTTAAATTAACCTGTATTTAGGAAAAAACATGGACAAGCAACCAGTAGATTATTCATTCGCAAATCTATACAACGACAATGCTGAAGTTCCAATCAATTCAATGATTGTTCATCAAGATTTTCGTCTTGTAGATCTTCAAAAATTTAACACTGATGTAGATCGTCGCTTCTCAGGCACGTTTACCACGAACAATCCAGAATCTTATTTTGCATACGTAAGTGATCGTGCCAACGAGGATGGTGCTCAGAACAACCGCACGTTCATTAATGCTGAAAATCCAGAAACACGTCTGTTTGCTGAAACAGTGCTTAACTTCGGTGAAACATCACTGCCAGGTTTATGCGATGATAAAGCCATCCTGGTGTTGGTCAAAGATCCTTTGTTTGTGAAGTTCTTGGAAGATACCCGTCAACCTCAAGAAGCCACTGATTTTGCTGAAACACTGGAAGCATTCTTAGGCACCGAAAGTATCTGGGGCATGAAAGAAGGTGAGCAAATCAAACTGGCTAATGCTGTAAAAGCAATTCGTAACGCCAAGATTGATAAACAATCAACTTCTGAATTAAACACCACTGGTCTTCAGTACACAGGATCTGATTTTGAAAAGATCGCTATCGAGTCTGCAGATAAAAACCTGGCTGACAGCTTTGGCTTCAAAACACCGATCTATTTAAACCTGGCAGAACAGGAAGTAACCTTCGCTGTGGATGTTCGCTTCCAAAGTAAAGACAACGGTGGCCAAAAAGCGTTGTACTCACTGCGCCCATTTGGTTTACTCAACCATTACTTGAAAGCAGCGGAAAATTTCCAAACCTTAGTAAGTGATAAAATTGAAGATACCTTAATCGGTACTTTTGAAAAACGCTAAACCCAGCGTAATTTAAACCAAGAACCTCAGTCTAACCACTGAGGTTCTTTTATAGGAGAAACAAAATTGGGAAATGCCCTAGCAGATTATTCATACCAGAACTTAAACAATATCGTTGAAAATATACACAGTAAAATTTACAAAGGTAATCGGGATCGTAACAGATACCAGCTCACACATAGTCTATATGTCTGGTGGGAGAATGGAAAAGTAGTAAAGCTGTTTGAATGCACTGACCACAAGAAACTTGAAATTACAGATGGAAAACCAACGGTTGAAGACAACGTCAACGGATTCGGCCCCCTGGGTTTCTATGTAGATGTTCGACACATGTTGGAAGATGCTATCCGACAAACTGCAAACAAAAAAACTGTTCAAACTTATGAAGCACTTAATGATCTAGCTCGTCTTGTACGTTCAGACGTTAATGTGCTGTTCAGCGTAATCTAATTCGGAGAAATAAATCATGAAAATGTCGTCAATTGTAGAAGTTCAAGACAAAGTAAGCGAACTTGTGTGGTCGTTGAAAAAAGAAGGCTTAGATCAAAAAACTCGGGAACAGTATGTGACCGAACTTTTAGAACTACGTGGAAAACTTCTGGACAAGTTCAAGCCAATCATCAAAACCATTGAACGTGTTGAAGATGAAATCAAAGCGTTGAAATTACCAGAAGGTAATTATGGACGTACTTTCACACTATTGGTTTCAGACTCAGAAACTAAAGTTATTGATCATCTTCAAGTATTTAAGGCTTTGAGTATAGAAGGTTATAATCCTCTGAGGTATGCCAAAGTAGATACAACAGCACCAGTTGTGAAATCCTTAATGGATAAAGTACCTGGGCTTTATACGCTCAAACCAGGCTCGAAAAAACACTACTTCAAATAAGGACCAACCATGTTTGACCCCTACAACCACATAGGTTTAAGCATGGACATGGTCGAGGCCCATGACGGTGATTTATTCATCGTTGTGGATCCTTTATCAATGCCTGTCGCTTATGCCTCCACGAACTATCTGGAAGCGGAACGAATGTGTATTCGTGATACTCACTTAGGTGTTATTATTCACCTTTCTCGTGAAACAATCCGTAAAATAGCCAACGGTGAAATTAAGGAAATAGTGATATGACTTTTGAAATAACAATAAACCAAACCCTACTTACCTATCTGGGGATTTTAATTATTTGGTTTATTCTTCCATCTGTTCTGGATATTAAAACCCACATGGCAGATCCTAAAAAGAGAAACCACTTTGGGTGGGCTTTATATGCTTTAGTGCTTTCAGCTCCAATTTTAATTCTCTTATTTACTCTGGCATTCATTGAAAAAATCCTAATGTGGGTTGTGAAGATGCTTCGATCAATCGCCAATCAACTTGCAACGGTGATCCATAAATGATGAAAAACCTGGACACAATCTTCGCTTTAGAGTTTGGCCAGTTGTTAGAAAATCACTTGTTTGCAAGTCCTGAACGTGAAAAGGAGCTGGAAATTATTTGCAGCTCCTTAAACATTCGGAACAAAAACCAACTGGCTCAAATCTATGCAGGGTATGACGTACCCACAACAGCAAGCATTTTTGAGCTTATCCGAACCCTGAACAATGCTGAGTTCACGGAACGGTTTTTTAAATTGAAAACAGTTAATTTGGGAGGTCAAAATGTCAGAACCGCTACTGTTGAGAGAGAAACAGATCAAGACCTTTCAACATCTAATTATCAACCATCGCTTCCTGGACAGATCCCAGGCCGGGACGGGGAAAACAGCACCACATTGTGCTCTGACCGGATTCTTATTGAGAATGACACCGGAGACGCTAGAACAGAAGCTACAGCTGAGTGGGACGTTGACTTCGACCTCCTTAACTTCGTGGATCAGAGCTAATCGTTTTTCAGCGTTCAACGTAACCAAAGGGCAGTTCTCATGTCGAATCATTTGGATTCAACCGAGTTCTTTGCTTAACAAAAATCAAAGAGAGTTGCTTGACTGGAACCCCGATCTAAAACCGGATCAGGTCAAGATTGTGAAAGGGACTCATAATCAACGTACCAAAATCTCTTTGGATGAAAATACGCTTGTGTGGTTAATGACTGCAGAAGCTTATGCTAAATATATTGGAGACATGCGTTCCAAGTTTACAGATATTGTTCAAGTGATTTGTGATGAACCCCATCTATATTACCGTGGGTTCAACAGTAAACGTACCCAAGCATTCGTCTTTAATACCCCAGACTGGAACCGTGTCAATTTCATGACTGCAACCCCAACCCCACGTGGGAAACTGCAGGGGGCTTATATTTATGCCCACATGATCCAGAAAAGCTACTACGGAACAATAGATTTCTTTATGCGAACCCATGCCGATCTTGATGAATATGGTTCGGTCATGGAGTGGAAAAACCATCACATTCTGAAAACATTCCTGGAAAATTATTCTATCTGTTGGACCACCAAAGATATGTATGGTGATGTTCCAGAATTTATTGTCCGTGATGTTCTACCAATGGAGGAAAAAGTTGCCAAAATATACAACCAATTTGAGCAGGAAGGGATTGCGGAAATTAAAGAGATTGTTCTTGAAGCGAAAACAGGTGGTACAAACAGTTTACGAATCAGACAAATGCTCGCTCATCCTCACGCAATCAGTTTACCAATCGACTGGGACCTTAAAGGAAACCCAATCAAATTTGAGAAAGCCAACATCTTTGATGGAGTTACACCAAAACTTGACCGAATCCTGGAGTACGCAGAAGAAGGTGAGCCGCTTATCATTTTCGGAACATTTACGGCAGAAATAGAAAAAATTGCAGAGTACCTGGCATCCAAGAAATATAAGGTAGGTGTTATTCATGGTGGTGTTCCACAAAACCGTCGCAATAACATTGACCTGGAATTCCAGCGAGGCAATTTAGACGTTGTGGTGTGTTCTGCAGCAACAGCAGGAATCGGCTTCAACTGGGGGCATGTCAACACTGTAATTTTCCACAGTTTAAACTACGGTGACGATGAATTTTTACAAGCCGTGGCCCGGGCAAAGCGTGGTGTTCGTAAAGAACCACTTCGTATTGTTGTTTTGGAGTATGAAGAAACCGCCGACCAATATGTGATGTGGGCGGTCCATCATAACTCTAAGAGTAGTAACAAAGCCAACCCAGACAACCCGGTGATTTATTTCCCTAAAGCAACCACAAACCACGATGACACATTAGGTGGTTTGAGCATGGATTATTTAAAGGTTGGTTAAGATGCAATCCAAAACTGAATCAATGATTGAAACCGCTGCCAACACCATGGGTGGCTTAATTATTAGTTGGTTGATTACGTTGACAGTAATTAACATGAAACTTGAACCAATGACCGCAGCAACGATTATTTCCGCGTTGTGTTTCATCTGGAGCTTGATCAGAAGTTATGCTCTGCGACGATATTTCAACTATAGAATGATTAATAAGTAACCAATCAGCAATATTTTTCTCGAAAGGTATTGCTTAATTTTTCAAGATAAGGCAATATTCTTTCATCGGCCCAAAAATGAAGTCGCCCAAGTAACTGAATGATTTTAACTCGTTAAATGATTTACAGCGAAAAGTGGAGGCATCTAAGTAAGCCGATAATTTTTGCCTTAAAATTAACAGTAACACAAACATTAACAGTGAGTGATTAATATGAACACAGCAGTAAATCCACTTCAAGACCAATTGAACCAAGTTGCTGGACAAGCAGAAGCAGCTCAAGCAGCAGCTCCTATTCAACAAGCAACTCCGATCCAACAAGCAGCTCCAGTTCAGGCAGCAGCTCCAGCAGTAGCAGTGAACTACGCTCCGGCACCGGTAGCAGCAGCTCCATTGTCAATGGACTCAGCCGATGTAGCTTCAGTAGGGTCAGTTACTGAATTCATCAAGCTTGGCGATGCAGGTTTAAAATTAGGCGATGGTAAATTCGATCCTGTTAAATTAAAAATGGTGATTGAAGGTGCAGAAAACGGTGGTTCATTCCGTCCGTGTCACTGCATGAACTATCAAGGTGCTGCAGGTTATGTGTATACCAAGTCTTATGACGGTTTCACAACTTCAAGTAGCAACCCAAGCCATAATGGTCTTCCATGGCAGCAAAACTGCCAACAGATTATGCAACTCGCTCCGAAAGCATATTCTTTCGTAGGTTTCGAGCTTGTTCTTGAATTGTTGGAAGATATTGTATCTAAAGACAAGAAAGTCACTTTCGAAGCTGGCACCCTGTTTGGTTACACAACTCCTTACACAGCTGCAAAAACTGTGAAAGCGATTTGGGATAAAGCGATCCGTGAAGGTAAACGAGGTGAAACCATCATCGTTGAAGTTTCCGGTGAAGAAATTTCCAAAGATGGAAATGAGTTCAAGAAATTGATCATGAACGTTGTTGGTTAATCTGGCAAAAATAAATAAACCTCCTTAACCGGAGGTTTATTTTTATTTGGAGGTTTTATGTTTACCTGCACATACCAAGAAATTCAAATAGCCGTAGGTGTTATCGGTATTATTTTTCTAATTTGTCTTATGGTCATATCCCACTTGAAGATTAGACTTGAAAACACACAACTTGAAAACACGTTCTTACGTGAAAAGTTAAAGAATGCTGAGAGAAACAAAGCAACTTCATCATTGAGGCATTAAACATGGCAGCACAAAAAATACATCTTATCGATGGTAACAACCAGTTCTTTTTAAAGTATGCAAAGGCCACAAGTTACCAGGATCTGGTCAATCGCTGCATTCAACTCAACTGGGGCTTTGATCAGGTCTACTGGGTATTCGACGGCTATGATTCCAGAAAACCAAGACGAGAACTTTACCCAGAATACAAAAACACATCCGCCCGGGCCAAGAATCGTTTAGATACCACAAAATATGACATGCTCAACGATTTCAAAAAGATCGATCTGCCAAACCATGGTGGTATCTTTATCTGTGAACGGCCATACACAGAAGCCGATGATATTATCCGTAAACTGGCCATGGCCCTGGCCGATGGACAGAATCGCATTACAATTTCATCAAACGACGTCGATATTTTAAACCTGTCTGATTTGCCTAATGTGATTCAACCCCAAGCAGTGATGCCCAAGAACGTAAATAGCTGTGATGAATTGAACCTATTCAAAACAATGGTAGGTGATAGTTCGGATAACTTGAAAGGACTCAGCGGTTTTGGTGAAAAAGCCTGGGAACGTTTATCTGATCAGCAAAGAAAAATGATTCATTATCAGCTTCAGAATGACTTTCCAGAGTTTGTCCCAAATAATGCTTTCCCATCTGATGAAAAATATAGTATTAAATTATGTGAAAAAATTAGCGAACATTGGGATACATTAAAGATGTATTGGTTTGTGGTAAACTACATGGAAATTCCAGATGCCGAGTTAATTAAACACACTCGCTTCTATCCTAAACAACAACTGGTTCAACCGAACGTACCAGTTATGACAATGGACTTTTGATATGACATACGCAGTAACTCGAAGCAGCGAAGATAAAACACAGCTAAAAGTAAATGGTGTAGTTTTTACTCAAGCAGCTAATGGTGAAGGGGAACGTATTCAGGAAGAAATTATTAAGTTTGGTAAAGGCGAAGCTTATGTAGTTCCTGAAACTTTAAACTATCTACCACAATCAAAATGTTGGACAAATGAAAAAGGAAAAATTGTTTTGTTCAATTTAGCAAACGAACCTAAAAAAGCAGTTGCCTTTATTAAAGACTACTTAACAGGTCGACGTTCGAAAAAAGTAAAAACAGATACAAGTGCAAGTCCTTTAGCTGGTGTAATTACTACAGACAAGGGTTATGTTGTTTCTCCAGATAACGATAATCCAGATGCAAAAGAAGCTATTAAAGTAGACCGCAAAAAATAAAATTCTCTGTTAGAATACCTCCAAACCAGGAGGTATTTTTATGTCTGAATTAACAAATATACATGGCCGAGCTATTCGAGAGCTTACTACTCCGAATCAAATCCCAGCCGGATCTAACACCCTTGATAATGTTAAAATCCCAGCCGGGAATATGCCCTCTGGTTATGAGGGTTGTGAAGCTTTAACATTAGGCCAAATAAAAGAAAATTTAAACAGTGGTTTAGTGAAAGAATTAACTGAAGTTTCAGAAGAACAGTTAGAACAAGCTAAGTTAGAATTACAAAACTTAGGTAATCAGCAAGTACAAAATGCAGCTACATCTGCTGCAGCTGCCAGCAACAGTGCAAATGTAGCAGGGGCAAAAGCTACTGAAGCTAATTCAAAATTACTTCAAATCCAAAATGTAGCTAATACGATCATCCAAAACAACAATGGCGTTGGTTATGAAGCAACAGAAACTACTCTTTTAGCATCTAAACCAACAGTGGCAAAGACTGCTGTAAAAGCGTTAGATACCAAAAAAATATGGTTGTGGACAAGAACTAGCGCGGAAGGTGTTACTCCAGTAACAGGTACATGGACCAACACTGGTTTAAGTGAATATGAATTAGCAATTCAACAAGTTAATACCAATAAAATGTATAACCCAGTTAAAGCGGAGGGTGTAAACCTAAACACTTTAACTGATCCAGGTATTTACCTGGTTGTAATCCCTGTTGATTCAACATTAACAAACAATTACCCAGTGGCGGGCGCGCTGGGTGTTGTTCATGTGTCTGCATCAACCCAATCATCTTTTAAGCTTCAGGAATTCATAACCCTAACTGGTTTGGAATACTTCCGTACATATAACGGAACAACATGGCAAGACTGGAAACTTAAAATAGATGTAAATTTGTTTGAAAGTAAAGATAAATCATTTACAGACTTGGGTTCTTTAACGCCAGACATGAATCTTAATGACTTAACGCAGGCAGGTCGTTATGGGTTGTCTTCAGCAAGCACAGCAATAGCTTCACTAGAAAACAATTATCCAAAAAAAGGGGTAGCTGGTATTTTAGAAGTAATACGAAGCACAGCATCTATTATTCTTCAAAGATTTACCTCTTGGGATACAGGAATAACTCCAATAACCTATATTAGACTATTCCGTAACGCTACATGGACCTCTTGGATACAAATAGGCATGGAGCAAATAAACATGCGCGACCAAGGGGTTTTGGCTGCTGATAAAGATCTTAATGATGTAAGAGAAGTTGGATATTATATAAAAAGTTCAAACCCTATAGTTGACTTTGAATCTTTAAATTTTCCAACAAGAGTCACCGGTGTTTTGCAGGTGTATAAATCAGCATCATCCAGTTTAATTTATCAAAAATACACAACAACAACAGGTTTAGATTTCAATCGAGTGTGGAACGGAACAACCTGGTCCTCTTGGGTAGAGGTCTTGACTGCAAACCAAGTAGCGAATTTCTCTAAGATTAAAAGCGTTTTTGCTCCAGAAATGAATGCTAATGATTTAAAAACAGAGAATGCCAGTTACATTGTGAACACTGGCAGTTTAAACACTGAAACTACTAATCTGCCTGAAAGAGATTATGGTATTTTAAACATATATAAAGGCTCAATGAGTGCTCTCGTAATTCAAACATATATTACACCATCGGGTAAACTGTATGTTCGTAGCTGGAACAACGTTATTTGGTCACAGTGGAAAGCACAAAACAACTTGATACCACCAGGTGGTGGTTCCGAATCTGATTTAATTTCTTTTGTTAAAAATACAGACACACTAGAATGGTATATGCCTTTACTTGGATCAAATACTAAGAGAATTAAACACACATTTAACCGAGGGGTCTCTACAGCAAGCAACAGAGACTCTTGGGGTATGGGTAAAGCCTCACTCTTTGATGATTCTTCTCTTGTTTATGATGTAACCTCAACCGGAGTGTGGGAATGTGCCTTGATCGATTCAGAAAACGTAGGAGATCATTCCGGGGGGGCGCATGGGGATGAAGTTAAGTTTTTATCTTATTTCTTAGTTGATGGTGTTAAAAAAGATGAAGATTTCACCGGAGGATTCCAGGCTAAAGAAGTTAAACATATACAACATTCAAATATTTATGTTGAAAATCAATTAGTGCCTATGTGTGTGAGAAAAACCACATGGACGTTCACTAAAGAAGGTTGCCGCAGTCAAACCAAAATAGAGTGGGCACCTAATCGATCTATTAGAAAAGCACGAATTGCTATGTTTCCTGTGCTTCGTAAAGTGAACCAAGATGGTACTGGTGCTCAGATTACTGATACTGAAATACGTTCTCAAGATGATTTAGTAATTGATACTACAGAACACGGATTTCCGCGTCGTGATTTACCCATCACAGGAGGTGATTCAATTTTGTTGAGTAGTGCTATTTCTGGATTTTCTGCAGAAATAAAAATCAATAAAATTGTAGCTGAAAATCCTCATGCTTATGTACAAAACACTGTTGTATATAACAAGATATATGTTAATGGATTTCGAGAAGACGCAGAAGCTTTCAATACAGGTCCTAACGGGGAAACATGGGAAGTGGATGCTACTTATATATTAAAAGCCCAAGACTAATCACAGATAAAACCCAGCTTAAAGCTGGGTTTTATTTTTTTATTATCAGTAAAAATGATATGATTCACCCATCACGCTACGAGAGGGAAACGTCATGAGACGTTTGATTTTAAAATATCTATTCTTAGGTTTCGTGGCTGTCTTTTTCTCAATTACGCATTCTGCATTTGCTCAACAAACCATGAGTACCGAGTTCGTTATTTATTATCGTAATGAGTTCACGTTTGCCTTATGTTTATTTGTGTTGCTCGTATCCTCCTGGTTGGGAATGAAACTCCCAGCCGATAGAGAAGAAGAAGACCTGCCTCAAAGCATTAAGTTTGTAACATCCCTTTTGGGAGGGATACTGGCGTTTATCTATTGTTTATACAAGGATAATAGTCTTACATTGCTAAATCCAATCTGGATCGCCGTGGCGTCTATTGTTTTGCCAGTAACAATTCTTAGCCTAAGAACTAAATTCAAAGGTTATACTAATAATATAGACTTACCTAAAAATGGTGACTAATATGCCAGTTACTCTGTTTACAATCGCATGGGCAACCTTGGCTGTTATTAGTATGTTTAGCCTTTATTTTTTTAATCGTGGGCGGAACTTATTTACTTTTATAACAAGTCGAAGATTCCTAATTTTCTTCATTATTGCGTCCATCTTTGGTATGCGCCAACAACATGAGATCGCACTAATCATTATCTGTGTCAATTTCATCTGGATGACGCTGGATTACATACCTTTTATGGAGAAGCATAAGCGGTTAAAACCTTAGTGTAATTGATATACAATATCCTCAATAACTTGAGGATATTTTTATGTCTGTAAAAACACGCAAGGAATTTCAACAATTCCTGAAGGATAAAGGATTCTATTTTGGAGCCATTGATGGAATCATCGGTCGCGGTTCAAAAGATGCGATCTTAGCTTGCTTCCGAAATAAGAAAGCTCCAGCCATTTCTGAATCAGAAAAACTCCAACTAGCACGTCGTTTAGGTGACAAGGACACTGTCCGGATCAAAGCCGTGGCCAAGGTAGAGGCCAATGGCTCAGGCTGGTTCAACGATGGTATGCCTAAAATTCTGTATGAACGCCACAAGTTCTGGGCACATAATGATGACGTGTCAGCGCCGAAGTCTACTTTCTTTAATTACCCATCATGGGGGAATTACACAACAGATTCAGACAAAAATGGAGTCAATGACAGTTACGATAAATTAATCCACGCTTGTCAGTATGACCCACGTGGTGCATTTATGGCAGTATCTATGGGTGCCTTCCAGGTAATGGGTGAATACTATGTTCAGATGGGATACAAAACCCCATGGGAAATGCTTTACGCATGTACGCACACAGAAAAAGCCCAGTACGATCTATTGGTATCGTTTATTGAAATGAACCGAGGACAGTCTAAATTCCTGGCTTTATCTGAAAAACCAGATGCTTGTCGTCCTTTTGCCCAAATGTACAATGGTAAACTTTACGCTAAAAATGACTACCACGGTAAATTGGCTGCAGCAGTACGCTTCTTTAAGGGTCGTTAGGAGGCGGTATGTTATTAAATCAATTTCAAATAAAAATGCTTCAAGGAATAGTTGTTGTTATGACAATAATTATTCTGGGCTTTGTCATTTGGTGTACAAAGCTATCACTTGAAAAGAAGAACCTGGAAATTGAAATAGCCGGGTTGAAAGCTGAGAACAAAACAAAAACTGAAAACATGCAGCAGGTTGCAGACTCCATAAGTAAAAGCTTTGAGAAAGTGAGGGAAACATCAAATGTTGAAACCAAAATTATTGAGCGAGAAATCGTTAAAGAGGCAAGTAAACATCCTGAAGTTTTTCGGGTTGAGTGTATTACTGACCGGACTCTGGAGCTGCTCCAACCACTATACCTTGCCAGAAATGCCGGCGAACCTGAAGCAGCCAATTCCTCAAGCAACACCTCCGGAGAACAAAACGGGAGAAGCACTAACCAGGGCGTTGATTGAGGCCGTGTCCTTGGGTAATCAATGCTACTATCAACATCAAAGTATTGTTAGTTTTTATGATCAAGTCAGAAAGGAAGCGAATAAAAAATGAACAAACGAGAACTTGCTGTAGACATAGTTAAGGCTTTGTTTTATATAGGGATTCGTCTTATAGACAAGCATAAGCGTAAAAGAGACCAGAAAAATGATGTTGACGAAGGTTACGGTCTCGGTTAATCTTCCCAACAGCAGATAAAGACTTTCAACTCAGGTTGGAAGTTTTTTAATCTTCTTAGCCAGCAAGGTTTCCATCTTACGTCAGACTAAGTCAATCCTTGTTGGACTAAGAAGATTAATTTCTTCTTAAAAAGGCTGAGTAGTTTTAGGAGCTGAATACTGTACTAATAAAGCAGTAAAGTAGCCTAAAATGAAATCCTGTCTGTAGCCTACGTTGACGTTAAAAAGGCAGTTGGTGACTTAATCACTGTCACGGACACAGACCCAGGTAATGTATGCAACTACATTAACTTCCGCTGACTAGCCTTGGACAAGGCTTTGGATACTGTAGTGGATCCAGAAGGAATGTTTATCCCATTCTATGTCCAATTTACTGCTTTGTAGCTCAGTTGGTAGAGCAGAGGACTGTTAATCCTTTGGTCGTAGGTTCGAGTCCTGCCGAAGCAGCCATTATGCTTGTAACACCCCCAACCTTATGGATGGATGAATGAAATTGTGAAACTGCAGAAGTAGCAATTAGTTTTGAAGTTGAAGGGAAAAGACACTGGTTGATACGATGGGGCGTAAACTTGGAAGGTACAAGAAGCTATAGTAATTCTTGGATTGAAAGGGTTTATAGAAGGTAGGTTCGATTCCTACTGCAAGTACCAGTTTATTTCACGAAAATAAATCCAACCCCGGACACTGTCTGGGGTTTTTCATAACACAAGGAAACTCCAAATGGCTAAAACACTAGCACCACTTATGTCAGCTGCAGAACGCGCAATGAACATTCTTCAAACCAATATGCTTTTCAAACAGCAAGGAACCCAACCGGTTCTGACCATGTTTACTGCAACAATGGGTTTGCTACCAAACAATCAAGCCAAAATTGAAAGCATGGAAGTGATCCTGGACGGACAGATAAACATGTCTTCAGTTGATATGTTAGAAGAAAGCTTATTTGCGAGTGATGTTTTTATGTTAGCCATGATGGGTAAAGTGCCATCGGAAGGTTTAGAAAAAGCCAATCACTACAAAACACACGCGGAGAACGTTTGGCAGCATTTAGAAGGAGTGGGTTTTGATTTTGAAGAACACCAAAAATACTTAGCTGAAATCCGAGAAAGTATGAACAAAGAGATTGATAAACTTAAAGAACAATAGTAGATTAGTCCCAGGATGTTAGCCATTCATATCTAAAAGGTCTTACTTCTCGCTTCTCCTTCGATCCAAAAAGCGCGAGAAAAACATGGGGCATCGCATAGAGTCAGGTAAGATCAGTTAAACTTCTTCGATGGTGTGTTGTTTAACTTTAAAAGTAAAATATGTTAGGTTTAATTAAACGTCCGGGACTGGATCATCCTTTATTTTGCTACTGTGGAGACGGCAAAACGGACCTTAATTGTGATTAACGAACTGCCGTGACTTAATCAAAACTGGATAGTTTTCCAGAAAACTGAAAGAAACGACAAACGACCCAATTCCAGTTGGGTTTTTTGTTGACTTTCAGAAGCTAAATGAACTATCTTAGATGTAACAACGGACAGGGCAATAGCCACTGTCCTTTTTCTATACCTAAAATTGAGGAATCAAGATGACTTTAAAGCAATTAAAACAATTCCTGAGGGATATTGTTCGACTCAAATCAGATACGGAAAATATCATTTCCCAGTTAGTGGCTGATTTTAAACAAAATGCAGCTGTAGCTATTTTGACTGAAGATACAGTCTCTACTTTGTTTACAGCTAAACTAAACAAAAGTGATTCTTTAACCAACAACGGGTTTTCAGAGCACAATGGTAAAAATTATTACGTCCAGGAGCTGGAAACTAAACACGTTTTAAAACACTATAAAACAAAAGAAATCGATTCTGTTGGAGAACGCTTTCTTTCAGATATAGAAAGTGCATTGGGCTATGATTCTGATTTTATCCACATTCAGATCAACACCGCTGACAACGAAAAATCTTTGAAAATATTTTATAGAATTGATCTTTAAGGAGCATAACTTTGGACTATCACGCACCGGTGCAGAACATACTTGTTGACCGAAATAACATCCAGGATTGGGATGTTTTTTTCATGGAACAAGTAAAAACACCAAATAACTTAATAGGCTATGATATAGAAACGTCACAGCGAGAAGCCCATGAAGGCATCAAGAAATTGATGAAGGTGGACGACGAAGGCTTCTCCCATGGTAAAAAGTTATTGTTTGATTTCAAACGCACCAAAATTACAGGTGCATCTTTTTACTTTGGTAAAACACATCCTGATAAAGCTTTCTACATCAACTTTGGCCATGCCGATACACAAAACACCGTTGATATTTCCTACCTGCTTAAATGGATGGAAACAGCCAAGCAGCACAACAACACGTTGATCATTCATAACGTACCTTATGAATATTGTGTGCATCGCGGTAGCTATGATCAGGTATTGCCAAACACTTTGTGTTCTATGCAGCTATGTGTGACTGCCTATAACCCAGATGAATATCACAAGAACAATTTACAGGCTGCGGTCCTTCGCGGAATCAAACCACTGATTCCAGAAATTGAACGTGAGTTTTCAAATTATGAGCAAGGTAAACTCACCTTTAAACAGGAAGAAATCCTGGGCAAGTTCTGTGCAAAGACTGGGAAAGCGACACATGCCTATGAAGGTATCGTGAAAGAGATTTCATACGGTTATGGTTTAAAGAAAGCAGTCAAATCCTGGTTCGGTTACCAAATGGCTGAGTTTAAAGACACGCTTGGTGATGAATGTGACATGGAGGCATTAACAGCTGCACAAGTGCTGGAATATGGTGCCGACGATGCTATTTGGGCCTATCGTTTATTCTTCCGTGTCTACCAATACTTGCAGCAAGTAAACCCAGACGTGATTGGCACCTATTTATCAACAGAGAACCCAATCACCAGGATCTTTGCTGAAACTACCATTGGTGGTATGCGAGTCAACCGAAAGGAAATTTTAATGCGTCGTGATACGATGCGTGAGTCCTTTACGGAATCCTTGCTGGATCTTAAAAAAGCAGTCCGGGAACATTTCCCAGATGAAATGCCACCAATGCACGAAAAGCTGTTGAAGTATGAGAAATGGTATAAACCAGCTTCTCATGAAAAATACTATCGACTGTTTAAGCAGTGGATTGAATCACCAGATGATCTGGATAGCTATTCAATCGCTACACAGGTGAAGTGTGCCCCAAGCAACGCGTGGATTGAAGACCGTCTAGGCATGAATGCTAAACCAAGTGCTCAGTTATCAATTAACCACTACATGGCCATGCGCTATGTGATGTTTGTGATTTTTGATTTACCTTGTAAAGCAACCGGCGGCAAGATCCAGTCGGATAAAGATGCCCGGGCAGCGATGTTAGCAGAGTTTGAGGAAGGGCATCCGTTATTGGAAGCTTACGCGAAAATTGCTTCTGCAGAACAAGCGTTCAAGCTATATATCACGCCATACCTGTGTTTGGTAGACCCAGAAACAGGGTTGATGCACCCACAAATGACGTCCATGCTGGCGACACGTCGAACCAGTTGTTCATCACCGAACGGACAACAGTTGGCCAAGCGTGGTGACTCTGTCTTCGTCCGTGGCTTCTTCCTGGCGGATGACGAAGATAGTGTTATTGTTTCAGCCGATTGGTCTGCTATTGAATTGGTAGGTGTGGCAGCAAACAGCCAAGACCCGGCAATGTTGGCAGCCTATTCGCAACGACCGCATAACGATTTACACAGTAAGGCAGCTGCCGGTATCTTGGGTATGTCCGTTGAAGAATTTTCTGAATTGCCAGATAAAAAATTCTATCGTACTGTGCTGGGTAAAGTGGCTAACTTCGGTTATTGGTACTCTGGTTGGTTGGGTACAATCGCTGACGAAATGGGCTGGAATATGGATCGTACTGCAGAAGCTGTAAAAGGCTACACAAGCGAATTCCCAGTTGCAGAAGCATGGCGTTTAGGTGTCCAGGAACAGGTCAAAAACCGTGGGTTTATCAAGCTTGGTGACCACCACACTCGGGTACGTTTTGAAGCAACCCAGGAATGGTCAGATATGATGACAGAGGTATTTATGTCTTATGAGTCTGACGCAATCATGTGCTTTGCGCGCGAAGCAATGCGTCGTATTCATCGTCGTTCTTTGAACCAAGCTGTAAACTTCTCAATCCAAGGGATGTGTGCTGCTTTAGCGAAAAGAACAATTATCCGTACTGTAAACAATGCACAGGAACAAGGGTTCAGCGCACGATTCATGCTTCTTATTCATGATGAATTACTATTTTCTGTTAAAAAACAAGATGTTGCAGCATTCTGTGACTTCCTGTATAACGAAATGATTCAGGACAGTGACCTGTTCCCGAACGTGAAAATTGATAGTTCAGTAGCCGTTGGTTATACCTTCCAACCATTCGACCCAATCCAGGCCCCTTATGGCCAGATTGAATTGCATGAGATTCAGAAAGGTGTTCCATGTATTCCTAAAGAACGTTGGGAAGAACGCGCGAGTAATGAGGAAAGGGATCTTATTTTGAACTATTTGTCTGAAAGAAAAGCAGCTTAGTTTGACAACAAAGGAAATACTTGATAACTTAACCAAACATTGCCATGTAAGGATCAGCCTGTCTATATAGACAGGTTTTTCTTTTATCAAAAACATGGCATAATCAACCTTTCCCACGTGTCCATGCGTGGGCTTTTTATAACTGCAGAGAAGTAAAATGTCAGAGAAAGAAGACGAACTGGAACAGCAAACAATTGAATTGCATTTTCAGCAAGCAATGAGCAACGTGAAAAAAATGAACGCGCGATTACATCCTACCGGCGAGTGTTACAACTGCGACGAGGAACTGGACAAGGACACTCAATTGTTCTGTGACGCAGACTGTCGGGACGATTATGAAAAACGTAAACGTGCAGAAAAACACAGACTGTATTGAGTAAGAGGAATACATGGCAATGCTTCGCCCTTCAGGAAAATCTACAGAAAACCAAGTGGTTCGTATGCTTCGTAAAGCTTACAAACTTAACGTCGATATTCAACGACTTCCGGACAAATACGACACTGGTAATTATGAAGACACCAGACCCTGCGACCATATTGTTAGCCTGGGCCGTGATGTTGCTTTGGAAAAGTTTTTACCTAATACTTTTTATATTGAATCAAAAGAAACGCTTGCCACCAAGACAAGTTTTAATATAAAGTCAACTTTTCAGAAAGGGCAGCTTCAAGGTATGCAAAGAGCATACAACTTAAAGCTCCCTTATTTTATTGTCTTTCAATTTTTAAAAGACAAAGAAAACCTGTATTTGGTTCCGTCGTTTGAGATTTTAGAAGCACTCCAAGCAGGTAAAAAATCAATCAGCGTTGAAACTATTAAGAAATACCCATGGACCACCGGAGAGCTTTATGACTATTATTCGTAGCCTTGATACACAATACGTTCCCATTATGTTTGACTGTGAAACATTAGGAACTACCCCAAATACAACACCAGTGCTGCAACTAGCACTGGTTTCTTTTGACCCAAAAACTTTTGAGGCCAAGGACGAGTTTGAGATTTTTCTTCCATTAAACGAACAGTTGGTAAATGGTCGTAAACCAAGTAAATCTACGGTCGAATGGTGGGAAAAACCTGAACGTCGTGAGGTTTTAAATTACATCCTTCAAGGTGTAAATAATGCCAAACCTATGAATGCTGCTTTACTTGAAACCTACCAATGGTGTATGAAGCAAGTAAATGGGGTCAAGTCAAAGGGCCAGGTCAAGACACAGTTCTGGGCAAAGCCAGTAGGTTTTGACTATCCCTTCCTGGATGGTTTGTACCAGGAATATCAGGTTCCTAGTCCTTTCCACTTCCGTGAAGTGATGGATATGAAGACCTATGTAATGAGTATGTTTGAGCATGTGTTCTACGCCTTGTATAAATATCCATTGCCTTTGGGTGCCAATACTGAAATGTACTGGTTGTTCAACGACTATGCCAAATCACGTGGCGAGGACAGAGGCAATGACGCGCACAACGCAACAGTCGATTGCCACTACCAGTTGGAGTGGATCCGCTGGGCGAAAGAACATTGTGATCGTATCCTGAGCCACTATGATTCAACCCAGCAAGTGAAAAGTTATTTAGATACTTTATGATAGAAATCGACATTTTATGTTGACAAGTTTTAAAAAATAAACGAAGCTAATCAAACCAGATAGAAAGAGTAACCGAGAGGTTGCTCTTTTTTGCACCCTAAATTTTTGGAGAACCAAGATGGTCCCTAATACGCAAGAACTTCAAGCACTTTTTGAAGAAGCAGTTCAATCAAACAACATCACATTGGCAGACGCTGAATTACTGGGTTGTATGGACTTAAAAATGAAAACCAAAGACGGTTACTACATGGAAACTGTGACTCACGCCCTTTTTAAAATCTTCACCGCCGGCTATTTGGCTAATTTAAACAAATAAGGATAATAAACATGGCAATGCGAAATCCTATTGTTCATTTAATGATGAATCAGCTTCAAACCATTGGAGACGCCCATCTTGGCCGTGTCTTTAAAACCAACGTGGCCTTAGACCGCCGTGGGGAATATGAAGAACGTCAGTTTGAAGAACTTGAAAGACTGTTAAGTGCTTCCCGACCTGAAGGTTTAGAAAAATCACGTTATATCAAATGCCAGGTTGGTGATTTGTTTGACAAAGCGGTTGTTTCAAACCAGACGGTTTTGCGTACTCTTGAGTTACTTCAATTCTACGAAGCTACTTCTGAAGAACCAATCTACATTATCTCTGGTAACCACGATGATAGTAAATCAGTGACTGAACCAACCTCTTGGGATATGCTTGCTAAATTTTTTGATGGGAGTCCTAAAGTTTTCTTTATCAAAAAGTGGGCAGTGCATACGTTCCCAGACAATACACAAGTTTTATTTGTTGGGTGGAATATCCACCAAAATGTGGCTCAGGCTTTTATTGAGGCCGAGGCAGCAGGTTTTAAACCAAACCTGGTGGTCTGTCATTTGGACCGTATTTCTTATGGGAATGACGACAACGTTATCCCTTACAAATTCCTGAAAGATAGGGATGTTGTTTCTGTAGTCACTGGCCATGAACATAAACCATTCCATTTCTGGGAAGGTGAAATGAGCGTGATCGGGACAGGGTCACTGCTCCCATACAGTCACGCGGAAGATCCAGATTCTAATCACTACATCACCATTAAAGGTTTCAAAGATGTTCAACTCATTCTGGATGAACAAGGTGCAGGTTCTTTAGAACACAAACATGTCCGTGTCTATATCGAAGAAGAAGACATGGACGAATTCCTTGCCCTAAATCTGGACTGTTTAAGTCTGCAGGTGAACAAGGCTGAGACCCTGGCTATGGAAGATGCTGTGACTGAGGTTGTGGTTGAATCCTATGATGCGAAAACAATCTGGGGACAGTCAGTGGCAGAGACTGGGTTGGATGCAGAGCCGGCTGCTTTGTTGTGGGCTGAAATTGAAATGAAAGGAATTGAAAATGAGTAGTAAATTAGCCGATGTTATAGACCCACTTTTGAAAGTAGTGGGTTATGTTTTTATGATTTTAATCCTGATTATTTTAAACTTGCTTTGTCTTTTCGTTTGGGATTATGAAGGTTATTTATTCACCTTAATTAATTTCATCATGGGTGTTTTTATTTGGAAAGCTATCCGCAACGGTTATTTGACTGCGAAGGGGTTACGCAAATGATCTTAGAATTAACCATGCAAAACTGGGTAAAGCATCACAATAAGACCTTCAATTTTAAAGAAGGTCTTAACATTATCCGTGGTGAAAATGAAGCAGGGAAAAGCTTGATTTTTGAAGCGATTGACTTTGCCCTTCACGGATCTGTGGCCCTGCGTTTGCCTGTGTCTATGTACCCGACAAACCTACAAGCTGATTTAGTATTTCAGATTAAAGGTCAGGTTTATTGGGTTCGTAGAACTCCTAAAAAAGCGACGCTTTACTTTGGCACAGGAGAAGATTGCGATTCGTATTTACTTGCATCCGGTGTAAAGCCAGTCGATGCAGAGATTCGTAAATTGCTTGGATACAACCGCAACGTTTTCATGGTTTCCAATTACAGCTCCCAGGACTCAATTCAATATCTGTCACAGATGAAACCTGCAGAACGTAAACGCACCATCGACAACGTGGTTGGTTTGACGGCAGTTGAACAGGTCTTGATTGATCGAAAAAATAATTTGTCTGCTTTGAAAAAGGTAGAAGCAAGTTTCGCTTCACGTCGAGTAGAACTACCGGCTGAGCTTGAGGTTGAATATAATCCTTTATTTGAGGAAATTATTCAGACTGAACGTAAGAACATTGATAAATTCAATGCAATCATTGCCGTTCAACAAAGCAATCAACGCCAACACCTGGCACTGGATAATTCTAAACCGGCGCCGTTTGAGTTATTGAACGTAGATGGTTTGCTGAGTATCGGTGCTCATGACGTTAAACACATTCGTTTAAAAAGACAACGCCTGGAAGTCAAAACAGCGTCCTTGCTTAAAGAATATACTGATCACTGCCAGAGTCCTGTTCAGCGTCCGGATGACGTTGATTTATCCGCTTTGATTGAAGGATTAACAATCTCGGATGTGCAATCAGGAAAACTTAAACGCCAGGAGTTGGTAAACAAGATTGCTTTCTTTGAAAAGGAAATTGCAAAGTTCCCAGACATTTCTGGTGAACAGTATGTGCCAATGTCTGAGATTGAAGCAGTTGCTGCTCAGGAAAATTTATACAAGGATTGGTTAGAGGTTCAACGACTCAAGGAAAAGGGGGCGATTACCTGCAATCATTGTGAAGGTGAAGTGCTTCTGGCAATCGACCATATTCAGGCACACTACAGCCACGTACCAGAAATGGTTGAAAAACCTTTGATTACTTCTCAGGAATTGATCAATAAAAATAAAGATCTGGAACACATTACCCAGTCTGTAGAGGATTATAAAAATCAATTGGCAGGTTTTAAAAACCAGTTGGTTGATTTTGACAAAACCTGGTACTCAGAAGAAGCCTTGGATGAACATGTTGCTGCTTTGGAACGTGAAACAGACTATAACTGTCGCTTAGAAAACTTCTATGTCTGGGCTGATAAAGAACTTAAATTAAATCAGGCTGTTGTTGAGGCTGAACATGAGTTGAAGGAATTCAACGAGCAGAACCATAGTGATGAAGCCTTAGATAAAGCTGAACAGGCTATGGCCAATCATGTGCAGAATGAACGTAACAAACAAATTATGGACCAATGGCAGAAGTCAAAAGATGCCTTGGAACCATTTGATGCAGAAGCGTTGCAACAAGCACAGACTGAGTTAAAGGTTGTGGAACAATCCCTGCAAGAAAACACCAAGTGGTTCGAAGCGTGGAAAGAGTATTTCCGTTTAGATCAGCTTTTTTCTGAATGGAACAACAACTTCGCCTTGGCAAGTCATGAAGTAGAACAGGAAAAGTTAGCAATCGACACCTTGAACACGTTCAAGGCCAAGATCAAGACTACGATCTTGCCAAGTGTAAACGCAGTTGCATCTACCTGGCTTTATAAAATGTCGGAAGGTAAACATTTCAAAATTACCTTAACCGATGATATGGCGATCCTGGTAGGTGATCAACCAATTGAAGCACTTTCTATTTCGGGTCGTGCTTTGGGCCATTTAAGTTTACGAATGGCTTTGGGTCAGGTTTTGACAAACTCTGTTTTCCCAGTATTTATGGCCGATGAAATCGATGCTTCTATGCGAAACAACAGGGCACAGGCTGTACTTGATTCCCTGACTGAAATGCTAAACGGATCCATGAAGCAGATTATTATGATCAGCCACCGTGAGCTTGAACGAATTGACAATGTGATTGAGGTATAAAATGGAAAAAACATTAACACAACTGGTACTCTTAACTGGTAAAAAATATCGTGAAATCAAAGAGTTAGAGGAAAAAACTAACCTTATTTATGATGATCTGGACGATATAAAAACCGAAATATTTGAACGTTTTTGTCCCAAGCAGTGGGTGGGTCAGGAGTTTAAAATAGGTGAGTACAAGTCTGATCTGTATCCTTATGACACACTGACCTGGATGGATAAAGGGATTTTGCCACACCAGAAGTGGAAGGTTCCTAAATTATCTGATTACCATAAAGGCCGGATGTTTAAATGTGATTTCGTCCGTCTGGTCACTATAGTTGTGAATGAAAAAGGACATAGCCTGTATTGGCAGATGGTTGGAAAAATACAGCTTAAATCAGGCGAATATGGAAAAGAAAATTTCGCGTTTGATTTCATTGACAAAGTTGAAATTGAAAAGTAACCTGTAACCACTACCCGACAAGTAGCAAACACCAGCTTATAGAAGCTGGTGTTTTCTTTAACACAAATCTTTTGGAATCCATCATGGCAGACTTAGAATTACCAGTTTCAATTCAAGAAAACATCACACAACTTGAAAATCTAGGGGCTGCTCAAACTGCAGCACTTATCAATCTTCGTGCAGGTCGTACTCCAGAAATGGAAGTAGAAGCCGACGCTGTCATCAACCAGTTTAATTTAATTGAATCAGAATTGCTGGAAGGCAAGAAAGCTGCAGCTGCAGGTGACTTAGGCCAGGTTCGTGATGCTGTTGCTGATATTGTATTACTTGCTTTTGGTCAACAAGGTGTTATCAGCGGCCTGGATCTGGATGCTGACTACAAGCGTATGTGTGCTTTCAACATGTCACGCATTCCTAAAACGCTTGAAGAAGCTGAAATGACAATTGAAAAATATAAAGCAATTGGTATTCAAGCGGAAATCCATCCTATTTCTTTAGATCGTCCAGACCTGGGAATCGTAGGGGAACTCTACCCAGTACGCACCATTCACGAAGAACAATGGGACACAGAAAAAGGCGAACACTATGCCCCAAACAAGTTCCTGAAATCCGTTTATTTCCACGATGTTCACTACGATGAACTTCCAGAAGTAACGATCAAACCAACCAAAACGGCTGCAGCCAAAGTAGGTAATTTGCTGACAAAAGAAATGGTTCAAGCCATTAAACAACGCGCTATTCAAAAGCATGGCTCACATGGCACAATCCCGACTCGTTTGTTCAATGAGTTATTGGATGAAATGATTGGCAACCGATTCTAAGGAAAATTTTGTGAAAATTAACGTACAAACAATTAAAGACTTTCTTTACAAAAATCGGGGTAATATTCCGACCTACGCTAAAGTAATTGAAGCCACAAAAAGCACCGAGACTGGTGCCAAGATTGTGACTTTTGAAATGTACTTTCCACGTTTCATTTTAGCGGAACAAAACACCCACCGTAAAAAATCACGTAATACAGGGTCAAGCCGGGCTATTCCTGTACTTCGTATGCTTTTATCTTTAATGAAAGTTCCAGTGATTCCTTTATTCTGGGGTTTAAATAAAAGTGGTATGCAGTCTGCAGAAACCATGCCTAAATGGAAAGCGATTCTTTGCCAAATCCTATGGCGTAGCCATGCTTGGTTCACATATCTGATTGTGTTCTTGTTAGCCAAATTAGGCTTGCACAAGCAATGGACAAATCGCCTTTTGGAGCCACACACTTATATTCGTCAGGTGATGACCGCTACCGAATGGCAGAACTATCTACATCTGCGTTTACATGACGATGCACAGCCAGAGATTATTCTTCTTGCATTAATGGTTGAGGAAGAATTAAACCGTCTGGATTTAAGCAATGGTTATCGTGAAGTGTCGAACAAAGGCCATGAGGCAGATGCTTTCCAGTGGCACCTTCCTTATGTTTCAGAAGAAGAACGTACCAAGTATCGCGAGTTTCCTTATTACTTGGCCAAGTTAAGTGCTGCTCGTTGTGCGCGTACCAGTTATTTGACTCAAGAAGGCGTGGTTCCTAATCCAGAACGTGAAATCAACACCTTCAAAATGCTGGCTGAGTCTGTTCCAATTCATGCTTCACCGCTAGAACACCAGGCGTATGCAGCACACGATAAAGACATTCGGAGTCGTAACTTCGACGGATTTATTCAATATCGTGCTTATTATGAAGAAAAAGAGTTTGGCGCACCTATTGTAATTCCAAAAGTGTAGTGTTAAATTAAAAAAGTGATCCAGAAGTGGATCACTTTTTTATTACCTAAAATTTAAAGGTCAACCCATGGATAAAAACGTTCTTAATGTTAGCTACTACGACACCAAAACCAAAACCGGTGGGAATGTACAGGTACAACAACCGGCAGGGAACAAGCTACTGTCACAGATCCTGGACGCTGCAAAACCTGTTCAGAATGTGATTAATATTGTGATTCCTGAACCAAAACACAGCCCAATTGCTGATTTAATTAAAGAAGTAAAGGGGAAAAAGCAATCAACAGCTGGTGGTTTTGTTAAACCAACAGCTGTTAAAGTTCAGGAAGGGCAACATCCTTCAAGCCGTTTAGCTTATTTAACCAAGCTTTACAGTCATCACGGCCAATTGACTGAGGAAGAAAAACTAGCTTGGTTTAAAGCACCAACTGTGGAAGAAATCATAGCCAGCGATATGGAGAGACACTCATTTTTTAATTCCCAGTTTGTTTGTCCTTCCGCACATAGTGATGTAGCTGTAGTTCAAGAAAATTATCAATGTACGCTTGGTAAAGGTATGGTATTCCCTACATACGATCAAGCTAAGGAATATGCTGAAACACGTACATTACCTAACTTTGGCCAGATTATGTCTGAGCTTACGGCAGAGAAAAAGGCAACAGAGACAACAAAACACTTTAAAATCAAAAAGTTAAATAAGCCAATTGTGATCATGTTTAATGGCCCTCCGCGCTCAGGCAAGGACTCAGCCTGTGAAATCATCATGGAGCACTTCCCTGAAGTACATTACGCTTATTTCAAGGAAGTCTTATATAGAGAATGCGCCAAAATACTGGGTCTGGACTTCAACTTCTGGGCTTCTGTTTGCCAGAATGGTGACTTAAAAGACAAACCAATGTTGACCATGGCTGCAGGTGAAACAGGTGCTGTGATGACACCACGCGATATTTTAATTTACCTGGCTGAGAAAGTTCTCAAGCCAAAGTATGGGAAAGACTTTATTGCACGTGGTACTGCAGAAACCATTGCTAAGTTGATTCAGCTACAACGCGAACAAAGCAATGAAGCAGCGGTGGTTGTTGTCCCCGACCTGGGCTTTGACTATGAAATTGACACAGTCCGTAAAATGCTTCCAGACGCTCACGTAATTTCTGTCGCTGTTCACCGCCCTGGTTTTACTTTTGAAGGTGACTCACGTAACTACGTGAAGACCCCAAACTTTGGTTTGCACAACACTGGAAGCTGTGAAGATCTCAAACACCAGGTCTTACGATTACTTAAAAACATTGTTTTAGATATTCGACCAATTCCGACCATAGAAACCATGTGATTTAAGAAAGTCAAGACTGTTAATTCAGTGCTATTTCATTTAAATTAGACCTCATTCAGTCAACGTAACGGACACATCTTGTGTCCGTTTTAATTTCAAGGTAATCAAATGTTGTTAGAACATATTTTAGATTATTCACGTGACGAGCTTCTGACCAATTTTGGTAAAGCAACACTAGAAGATCGCTACTTAAAAACAAATGAATCATCACCACAACACGCCTTTCTAAGAACATCGACCGCTTTTGCTTCCAACGCTGCACATGCTGAACGCATGTATGGTTATTCAAGTAAACAATGGTTGGGGTACGCATCACCAGTTCTGTCGAACGCACCAGTACGTTTAAAATTCTCAGAAAACTGGATCGACAATTTCAAAGCAGAAAATTACGAATCAGTGCTTGGGGCTTTACCTATTTCTTGCTTCGTTGGCTATGTACCAGATTCGCGTGAAGGTATTGGTTTCCACTACTATGAAGAAATGTGGCTGGCATCTGGCGGCGGCGGTTACAAAGCTTACTGGGGTGATTTACGTCCGGTCAACTCAACAACCTCTACAGGTTCAAAGACTGGCGGCTTGGTTCCGTTCTTCCACGTCACCGATGGTATGATTGTAGCTACACATCAAGGCAATAACCGCCGTGGTGTTTATGGTGGTTCAATCCGTGATAACCATCCTGAGATTGTTGAATTTATTGAATCTCGTAAAATGTCTGGGGATCCAAACAAACGTTCACGAAATATTTTCCAGTCTGTAAACGTTTCAGATGCCTTTATGTACGCTGTGATTGAAGACGCTCAATGGGCCTTAATCGATCACGAAGGTAACACCGTTAAAACAATTTCTGCACGTTACTTGTGGGAATTAATGATGGAAACACCGTTTGAAACAGGCTGTCCATTTATCCACTGGATTGACACTTCAAACGACAAATTACCAAGTGTTCAACGTGCTTTAGGTCTGAAAGTAAATACAGTTAATATCTGTACGGAAATCACGCTCCCGACCAATAAAGATCGAACTGCGGTTTGCTGTTTATCTTCAGTCAACATGTCGAAATATGATGAATGGAAAGACGATCCTTTATTTATTTCTGACTGTATCGAGTTCCTGGACAACGTTCTTCAATACTTCATTGAAAATGCGATCTACGCCTGTACCAAGGATTACGACTGGGATTCTTTACGTGCCACGATTCGTGAAGACCTACTGGCTGCATTGACAAACCATGAAAACAAAGACAGCGAATTAGCAGAAGAAATTCGTAAAATTAACACCTACGGTGGCGAAGACCAGTTCAATATTATTATTGATAACATGTCAAAAAATATTGTTGAACGTCATGTAATGGGCTACAAAAAAGCGGTCTATTCTGCGAAGCGTGAACGCGCTGTTGGCCTTGGTGTAATGGGTCTGGATTCATATTTCATGGCCAATGAGATTCCTTATGAGTCACGTGAAGCATTAACCATTACGTATGAAGCGTTTAAAGGCATCAAAGCCAACGCTGTTGAAGCAAGTCTACGTCTAGGTACAGAACGTGGTGAAGCTCCGGATATGGAAGGTACAGGGCGACGTAACAGCCACCTTATGGCCATTGCTCCGACTGCTACGAACTCAACTATCGCCGGTGGTAAAACTCCAGCAATGGAAAAACGTTTTGAGAACATCTACACTCAAAAAACAAAATCAGGCACATTCGAAGTTGTTGAACCGGCCCTGGTTCGTGTACTTGACCGCCACGGCATCAACACACCAGAAACTTTGAAGTCTATTAAAGACAACGATGGTTCTGTGCAGCATTTAGAAATCTTAACTGACAACGAAAAAATGTACTTGCGTACAGCATTCGAAGTGGATCAGATGTGGATTGTTGAACATGCAGCTGTAGCTCAGGAATTTGTTTGCCAGGCTATTTCTGTGAACCTGTTCTTTATGCCTGAC
>SMEP01000003.1_pt1 | contig 71962 bp, 64 predicted proteins | sample 2456231 | NCBI WGS metagenome assembly SMEP01 (sample SAMN10132595, study PRJNA489261) | soil metagenome | isolation source: day1 control-silty clay loam soil ammended with raw manure from dairy cow... | place: USA | collected 2015-05-15
CGTGAAAATCATTGTAGCGTTTAAAATGATCAATATCAATAAGCAGTAAAGCTACCTGAGTATTCGAGTCGTTAACATCACTCCATAATATTCTTTGTACATCAGCCGCAAGCGTCCAAGGGCCATTTTTATAGGCTAAACCAATACCGTAATTAGACGGTAGATCTAAATCCCCACCCTCGGCCAGTAGATTTTTAAAGCGTTTAAGCTTGGACATATAACCACGGGTTGCATAACTCAGACCGAGCGTTAAGTCATCGGTAATATTGCCTAAGTAGCCCAGACGTAAACCATAGCCATACGAGTCATCTTTGCCTTCCGGCAAGCCGATACTGCCGGTTCCTCTGATCTCTAACTGTTGTCTGATTAATAGAACACCGACACCGAAGCTATGCTCAGGCGTCACATTTTTGGCATAACCCAGTGTTGCTACCATTTGTTGGAATTCAGATTTAGGCTTTAATAATCCGCCAATATTACTGTCTCTGCCATAAGCCGTGCCTACGCCGTTACCGACCACTGCAAGGCCAACACTGCTGGTTTCATCAAGGTTATAATTCACACCAAATTGAGGAATCACATAGAGGTTTTTATCTCTTGAACCATCAAAGGTTGTTCCGGCAAACTCAGTACCATTATCCACCTTGAGAAAAGCTGCTCCAACATCAGCGCGGTTGCCTAAGCGGGCAATACCTGCAGGGTTGGATGCTAAAACCAAGGAATCTTGAGGTAAGGCCAAAACAACCCCACCCATACCTTCAGACTTCACACCATAACCATGAGGCATCGTGCCTTGCGTTGCTAAAGCAGCATTAAAGGGTGTAGCCGCTAGCGCTAAAAGCACCAGGCTGCCAAGGTGAGTTGATCGATAATTTTTCATATTAAGACGCCTTTGCCAAAGCAAGACTCTTAAGAAGCTTCTCAGTTTTATCTGCATCATAAAACCAAGGCGCTAAGGTTCGTGGATCATTAAAACCCTTCGCCAGTGTCTCAACCAGTGCTTGGTTATCATTACCAGCAGTCACCACACGCAATAGATTGTCAGTCGGTGGCAAAATAAAGCTGTTGACTAATTTAGCAGCCGATCCTGCATAGGACCAAAACTGCTCTGCAGTATCGTGCTTCCATTCGTCATCAAAAGTTCGGTCTTGATGCTTGATAATGGCTGCTAAATAAACATGTGCACACTTACTGGCATTATTGGATCCTTGCCCTGTCATTGGATCATTTAATACCAGCACATCAGCCATGCCGAGTACTGTGCGTCCAGAAGGAAGAACACCGATAGCTTTACGGACAGTGGGTGCCACGCTACCCGCTAGAATGCCGAGATCATCAGTTAAAGTTAGGTTTTTGCAACGATGCGCTTCCCATGGGAAGAATTCATGGATTAAATCAACGGCACGCTGTAAATGCTCTTGCGGAGTTTTAACATCATCCCAACAGTCCATTGGACCACCTGGGACGCCTTCTAGGTTAATAATGTCGCAAGAGCCCGAATGCGTTAAGCCAGGGAAATTAATATACTCACCGATACCGGGGCGGATACTGATATTAATTGAGCTATGGTCTGCTTCTGGCAGCATGCCATGCACATAGGTGAGGGCAATTTTTCTTTGTGGCCTATCGATTTCACTGCGTTCATCGTCGCGAGGGAAGAGTTTATTTATGTCCCCTTTACCACTGGCGACAATCACTAGATCGCTAGAGTCAGCATAAAACTCAAGGTCTTCGATACCCGCTTCTTGGTAAATTAAATGGCCACCCAGTGCTTCAAACTCCGCCATCCAACGAGGCATTTTTATTCGTTGGTCAACAGCTTGTACCGGCGTTAAATTCACATCTTTCCAGTTAACTTTCCAGTCAACCATAAATGCGTCAGCCTCAAAACCAACACGCACATATAAGCCATTCGCCGCTGGGCACTCATCGTCCCAAAATGACAGTCCGAAATCTCGCTCAATGTCGATCGCCATACCATACATCGACTGACTTGAAGGCACGCGACCCTTGGCAATGTCCTCAGCAGTACGGTTCGAAACGATATTAACCGTATAACCGTTTTTTAACAGACCAATTCCGAGTTGTAATCCAGCTTGTCCAGCACCAATTATTGTTATTGTTCTCATGACGTCGTACTCCGTTATCAATTTAAGGCCAACTTCTGTTTGACATAAATCAATATGGAGCACTGGATTCTTTGCTGATATTCACTCACTGCAACAATTGTGCTGAAAATGCACTTATCTTCTTAATGCGCGCGAATTAATGTATCCCTTGGGCTCTCGCCGTAACGCTTTTTATAGTCGTTAGCCATTCGTCCAAGCTGATAAAAGCCCCAGCGAGTAGCTACATCGGTGACATTTCTCGGCTGACTAGGGTCCAGCAGATCCTGATGCACACGCTGCAAGCGCACATCAAGCAGATAACGCATCGGGCTTAATCCAAGAAATTTTGCAAAGCCATAAAATAATGTTCGTCCATTAACACCAGTTATATTAACTAAGGTTTCGATAGTAATGATTTGATCGGGGTAAGCCTGCATAAATTCCGTTGCTTTTTTCAAGTGCCTCGGTAATATTTTCGGACTATTGTCCTTAAGTAAATCACTAAAATTATGCGGATGCCAAGCAAGGAGCGTTGTCATTATATTTTGCTCCAATTGGCTCCTAATTAGCGGCAAATCAAATAACTGAGGAGAGCTTTGTATTTCTGCATATAAATGTTGAATAGCACCGCTCCAAGCTATTCCAGAAGGTTGTATCAAACTCATATCTGCAGAAAACCTTAACTGCCCAGGAATACGGCATCCGAAAATATTAGCAGCATGCCTTTCGAGTGCCTCCTTATCTATTTTAACAACCAACTTACGGCAATTATGGCTCCAGCTCATCTCTAGGGATTCCTGCGGAGAGTGGACAGTACCATTAGATTTATCACTAAAGTGCTCAACTCCATTTATACGAGTTAAATCATTACCTTCGACCGGAAGCTGGATCAAATAGAAGCTCTCAAGCGGTCCTGGTTTAATATTTACATAAGCCCCATAGCTCATATTACTTAAGCTAATCGTACCAATATTAAAGTGTTCATGACTGTAGTCTAATAATGCATTATGTCTCACTAGCAACTTATGCTCACAAAAAACAGAGGTCACTAAATTCCGCGTTTCATCAAGATCATTTGAGCGCAGTAGTTTAATATTTTTATTTTCTGATTCTGTATCTACTAATACTAAGCTTTTCCTTGAGTTCATAAGCACCTCAATAAGTAGCCTTTTTTATTTTTATTTTTTCAACTATTTTCTATCTGACAGATAACAGTTCGTTTTGTATAAAACACCAGCTAAGTCTCAGTAAACACCTTAAACCCACTATCATGACCGCGATACTGGCGGGCTCAATTGATTATTTTATAGCCGACGTAAGCAAAAATTGATATTACGTCTTTGCTACGGCAAACGAGCTCCATTTAGTTACAGCGCTATCCCAGTAGTGCAAAATGCAGCCTTACATCTGAATCCGCGCCGATAAGCCAGAATTACGTATTCCATCGTGGGAAATTTTTAGCTGGTAAAGATAAGGGTACAAAAAAGGCAGCACTGTTGATCAGGGCCGCCTTTTTTATTGCGTCTGGCTGTAGGTGTGCAGTCATGATTGCACACCTACAGATTACTTAAAGACTCCCTCGTCTTACAGCGGCTTACCTAAGATCTCCACGGCAGATGCAGGTGCAGGTGATGGCGCGTTTTCATCGCCAATTTCACCGTGACCCACCAAGTCATCGTCATGCTCGGCCATATTCCACGGCAAGATACCCGGCGAGGTATGCAAGAAGTGCAGGTATTTTTCAAACTGATCAAGAATATCACTAATAATATCTTGCTCATCGTAGCCATACACATCATAGGCTTGACCGCCACGGCGCAAGAAGACTTCCGCACGGTAATAGTGATCATCAATATCAGCACCACTTATACCCTCAGGGAGGGTGAAGTCCGGCATAGCATATGAGCGCAAGCGGATTTCATAAATAAACTCCAGCTTACCTTCTTGGAACACTTGAAACTGAGCACGCAGGTTCTGTTCATCAAAACCCACTTCGGCCACCCAGCCTTTTTTCTCAAGCTCTTCCTCAACTTTTTCCATACCCTGAATACCGGTACTGCGAATAAATTTCTCTACCGCATCACGCGCCGGAAAGTCGACCAAGTTGGCCAAACGCTTCTTCCAGAAACCAGGTCCTGACTTATAACCGCTTGGAGTGGATTGCATATGCTGACTCAGGCTTACCTCTTGGTGCCCTTCAATAATCAGCGCACGCCACATCCCCACCATGGCGATCAGCATAATTACCGCAAAGGGCAAGGCACTGACAATACTCGCTGTTTGTAATGCGCCCAAACCACCGGCTAACAACAAAGCAGCCGCTACCACGCCCTGCATTGAGGCCCAGAACACGCGCTGCCAAACCGGCGTTTTGGCCACCCCGCCTGACGCCAGTGAATCAATCACGATTGAGCCTGAGTCAGATGAGGTGACAAAGAAGGTAATAATCAAAAATATCGTCAAAAACGACACGATCGAGGTAAAGGGTAACAGCTCAAACAACTTAAACAGCGCCACCGCATGATCGTTTTGCACTTGTTCAATCAGCTCGGTGTAACCATCGACCATAATCAGGTGAAGCGCGGTATCACCAAACACTGAGAACCATAAGAAAGTGAAGATGGTCGGGACCAACATCACCCCGACGACAAACTGGCGAATGGTACGACCACGGCTGATTTTGGCGATAAACAAGCCTACAAAGGGTGCCCACGCGATGGTCCAGCCAAAGATAAATAGAGTCCAGTTACCAATCCAATCACTGGAGGTATAGGCCTGCAAGCTAAAGGTACGTTCGACAATATTGCTCAAGTAGCTGCCGGTATTTTCCATAAAGGTATTTAAAATAAACACCGTTGGGCCGACAGCAAAGACAAACACCATTAACGCTACAGCGAGCACAATATTAAGAATGGATAAGCGCTTAACGCCTTTGTCCATCCCCGCCACCACCGACAAAGTGGCCAAGCAAGTAATCGCCACAATGGCAATAATTTGCACTGTGGTATTCACCGGTATTGAGGGCCATAGATAGTTTAAACCCGCGTTAATTTGCGCCACCGATAAGCCCAGCGACGTGGCAATACCAAACATGGTGCCGAGAATCGCAAAGGTGTCGACGGTATGTCCCATCGGGCCGTAAATTTTATCGCCAATCAGTGGATACAAAGTGGAGCGCATCGACAATGGTAAACCATGGCGGAAAGCAAAGTACGCCATCGACAAGCCGACTAAGCCGTAAATCGCCCAAATATGAAAACCCCAGTGAAAGAAAGCAATCTGCATTGCTTGCTTGGCGGAATCCACCGTCAGCGCTGGACCGGTAGGCGGTGAGGCATAGTGCAAGACCGGCTCAGCCACCCCAAAGAACAACAAAGCAATACCGTAACCGGCAGAAAACAGCATGGCGAACCAAGCAAAAAAGCTGTATTCAGGTTCGGCGTGATCCGGCCCCAGCTTGATATTACCCCAGCTGCTAAAGGCTACCGAAACAATAAAGACTAAGAAAATTGCCACAGCCAACATATAAAACCAGCCAAAGGTGGTGGTGATATAGGCCAAGATATCGGCAAACAACACCCCTGCTCTTTCAGGATTACTCATGGTGCCAATCACCATCAGCACGATCACTAAGACCGAGGGAATAAATACGGGGAGAAGAATAGTAGAGACGTTGGACGACTTATCTGTTGTCGTTTTGTCTGAGGTCATAGCAAGTACTCCTGCACTTTTGCTCAATTTTGGCGCCAATATAAGTCAGCTTGAAAGGTCATTAGCGGCAACAGCAGCAGCCAAAACTCTGCAATTTATAGCCGCTACGCCATTACAATTTTGCCTAACCTTGTCACAGGAAAATCCTCAGCGCAATAAAAAACAGGCCTAAGTCACTGAATTAGGTGGCGAAAATACGGCAAAAATCGAGTATTTTGCGGAAAACTTGAGAAGGAGGTTTATGCCTATCAGCATCAGCGGCGTGGCTCGAAACCCGCACCGCTGATGCGGTGTTGCACAGCAGCGGAATTTATGAAGAGCAGCTGATCGACAGGTGTTTGCCCCACTGCGGTGGACGTTCGGCATAGGCTGCGCAGCCATCTTGTTGCGTAAAGGGCGTACTTAACACTGCGTACAATTTATGCAGCGGCGCATAGTCGCCATCTTCCGCCGCTTCGATGGCTATTTGGATTAAATAATTACGCAGCATATAGAGTGGATTAACCGCATGCATCTGTTCGCGTCGCTGTGCTTGCGTGCGCAAATCATTGGCATTGCGCGCCATAAAGGCATCACACCACTCGGCAAAAGCCGCTTGATTAATAAATTCAGGCGCCATAGCCGCCAGCGCTTCAGCCGCCGGCAACTCACCGAGCTTGCGGAAAAACAGCGTGTAATCCAGCGCACTGTGATCCAGTTGCAACAGCAGCTTATCAATCAGCACAGCATCGTCAGCCTGCTGATCGGGCAAGCCCAAGCGTGCGCGCATGGCTTTTAAATAAGCCTGCTGTTGGATAGCGGCATAACCATCGAGAATCTCCTGCAAACGCTCAACCGCAACATAACGGGTAAGGGTTTCAGCCAAGGCGGTCAGATTCCAATAGCCCATGGCCACCTGCTGATTAAAAGCATAACGGCCGCGATTGTCCGAATGATTACAAATATGCGCGTGTTTAAAATCATCTAAAAACGCATAAGGACCAAAATCAAAAGTCAGCCCAAGAATCGACATATTGTCAGTATTCATCACCCCATGACAAAAGCCATAGGCTTGCCACAAGGCAATCGTCTCGGCAGTGCGTTTGACCACCACACTGAGCATGGCGGCCAAAGGCTCATCCGCCGTAAGGCATTCGGGATACAAATCACTCAGCACATGCGCCTGCAATTGCTCCAGTTCGGCATACTTCTGGTTGTAATAAAAGTACTCAAAATGGCCAAAACGAATATGACTGGGTGCCAAGCGTATCAGCGTCGCTGCCGTTTCGCGCTGTTCACGCCAGACCATGGTTTGAGAATCAGCCACACAGAGCGCACGCGAGGTTGCAATGCCGAGGGTGTGCAGGTATTCACTGGCGAGAAATTCGCGAATACTGCTACGCAGCACCGCACGACCATCACCACTGCGAGAAAATGGCGTCAACCCTGCACCCTTGAGATGCACATCCCAATGCTCGCCGGCGCTATTGCGCACTTCAGCGAGCAACAGGCCACGGCCATCACCTAAGCGCGGGGTATAGCCACCAAACTGATGCCCGGAATAGACCATGGCGCGCGGTGTAGTCTGCGGCCAATACCACTCCCCACTGGCCAACTGCAATAAGCGTGGATCATCGAGCGTACTGGCAGGCAGATCCAGCAGCGCTAAGGCGTCAGTACTGCAAATCACCATACTCGCCTGCGCCAGTGCAGTCGGTTCAATTGGCGCAGAAAATGCATTGCCTAAACGGGCAAAGCGTGGCTCAAAATCTAGGCTATCTAAGTCTTTCATTGGCACTCCAGCAGCCCACCGCGGTTATACAATGGGGGCTTTTTCATCAGCAAGCGGGTTGCTTTGTGTGTGTAGTAACTGCTGCTCTTGGCCATCGACATTTTTGACAAAGACGTCCAGTTGATTAAAGGCCATTTCAACATTGTGCTCGCGGAAGCTAACAACAATACGATTGAGTACTTCATCGGTGGCCGGATTGCGATCACCCAGCTCGCGTACATGAAAGCGTAACTCATGATCGAAGGTACTGGCACTGATGCCCAAAAAAAGCACAATAGGCGCAGGATCGCGCATCACCCTTGGGTTTTCCTGCACAGCTTGCAGCATCAATTTACGTGCCAGATCGAGATCGGTTTCATAGGCCACGCCAATCTTAATAATCACCCGAGTGATGGTATCGGTCAGCGACCAGTTAATCAGTTGGTCGGTAACAAAGACTTTATTCGGCACAATGATTTCTTTGCGGTCAAAGTCAGTAATAGTGGTAGCACGAATCCGAATGCGGCTGACGGTACCGGATAAGTTACCAATAGTCACCACATCACCAATACGTACCGGACGCTCAAACAAGATAATCAGACCAGAAACAAAGTTGGCAAAAATTTCTTGCAACCCAAAACCCAATCCCACTGATAAGGCGGCGACCAACCACTGTAATTTATCCCAACTGACCCCTAAGGCCGACAAAGTGGCGACAAAACCTGTGGCAGATATCGCATAAGACAACAGCGTAGTGGTGGCATAAGCACTGCCTTGGGCTAATTTTAAACGGGACAGCAACAGCACTTCTAATAAGCCGGGTAAGTTACGCGCCAGCGCAAAACTGACCAAAACAATCACCCCTGCATCCAATACATCACGCAAACTAATAGGCACAATAGAACCATTGCTGGCAATATTTTCGTAGAGGGTGATGTTATCTAGGTAGGTAAATAATGATAATAAATCAGCCCAAACCCAATACAAGCCAATAAAAAACAGCCCCAACAACATCAGGCGTGCGAGACGCAGTGACTGCACATTGATTTGCGAAATATCCAAGAGCATATCATCGGTGGCCACATCGCCTTCGACACCTTCTTTAGGCTGATTTTGTTTGGCGTCTTGTGCGCGCTGCCAGGCTAAACGGCGTGCAGCCAAAGCCAGCCCACGCACCAGCACTGCTTCGAGCAGCACCCAAATCAACACCAAAGACAAAGTATTGAGTAAACGTCCACTGAGCTTAAGAGCCGTATAGTAATAGCCTGAGACTAACGCAGCGGCAAATATCAAGGGTAACAGCACCACCATCAAACCAATTAAGCGTCTAAAAACCGAGACATTATCGCTGCTGTAACGATGTAAGACTAAGCGTCCAATAAACCACGACAACAACAGCAAGCAGCTCATCAGTAAAATAATACCAATCACATCCTCACTCAGTGCCGCCGGTTGCGCCTGAGCTATAGTGACCACGGCACTGAGTAATAAAGCGGTTAAACCCAATGCGCGGACGTGCCGCTGCAAAAAGGCCACTTGTTCGCGCGGCCAACGAAAATGCATAATCGCCAAACCGTTGGGAGCTAAAATCCGATAAATGCAATAAAAGACTAACCACACCTGCGCCATCGCCAATAAAGCATCTCCAACCTCCAGCGTATGGCCACGCCCCCTCATCGACAAAGTGACACCAAGACTGGCCAAGACAATGGCACCTGGTGCAGCTAATAATAGATTTAACAGAATCGCGCGAGGCGTATGCAGCTGACTGTCATTGCGAAAATGGCCAATATCAGCATGTAAATCACGCAGTGCTTGGATAATACTCGGGCGTTTCCACAGCACTAACAGCATCATTAAGAACAACGGCGTAAACCACCAGATGCGCTTAAGCAACGTTTGCCAAATCAGCTTGAACTCATTGTTCCAGAGTACTGAAGTGAATTGATAGGTCAGACGCTCAGGCGCCGCTTTTAGCCAGTCCCAATCAAGCGGCTTATTACTGGGAATCCAAAACATCTGCTCTTCAAGAGTGACGCGCAGTGCATCGGTGACATTTTGCAGCTGTTTTTGATTGAGCTGCAGAGTAATGGACTCACTTAAAAAAGCATTTAATTCGCGGTTTAATCGATCCAACAACTCAGCCCGTGAGCGCACCAAATCCAATAAGCTGCTGCGTAACACCACCTGTTCATCACCCGGCGGAGTGCCTTTGAGGGCGTCCTGCACATATTCGTCAGGACGGCTGACGGTGTCACGTAACTGGCGCAGCTCAAATTGATACAAGCGCGTATCGGCAATTTGATCGGCTAAGGTTCGGTCAAAACTCACCTGTGGTAGCGATTGTTTTTGCTGATAGAGGATTTTAGCTAACAATAAACTGCCCTGTAGAACACTGATTTGCTCTTCTAAGGCTTGATCGGTTTGTTGCACACTGTCCAGTTGTTGGCGGACCAATAAATTACGCTGGGTCAGTTGATTACGACGTTCGGTAATCGTCAATAAATAGTCCGACAGTTTCAAGTTCAAACTGCTTTCGCGCAGCAACACACTATCGGTTCCGGCTTTGCTGACTTCTAGTGATAATTCAGCAACGGTTTTTTCAGAATCTGCTTGGCGCTTTTCATTGAGCAAGGATTGCAACGCTAGAATAGCTTGCTCTTGCAGGCGCACTTTATTTAATAAAAAATCTTTGCGGTGGCTACCCAGTTCCTGCAAGACACTGTTGCCGGCTAACTCAGCACGGCGTAAATTATTTTTACTTTCAAGCGCCAATACCTCAGCCTTTAATAAATCAATCTTTTCGCTGCTGAAAAACTTACTACCTTCTTTAGCACTTTTCAGTAAGGTATTGATCTCTTGAATACGCGTTTGATTGCTACTGATTTCCGCCTGCGCCCGCTCAGGTCGTGTTTGTGCGGTCACAATCAGCGTATTAGCCTCACCTAAGTCTTTTTGCAGCGCCCTTAATTCTAGATTGCGCTCCGATAAAAGATGCTCAAGTTCACTCACTGAGGCTTGAGCAAGACGCTGGCTTGGATCGTCCTGTGGCGCAGCCAGTAAACGCTGTAAAGCCGTCTGCGCATCAGCAATTTGTTTAGGCGCTCCAGCCAATTGATCTTGCAACTGTTGCTGAGCTTGCTCTGTGCGCTCGACAATCTCCAGCCACGCCAAAGTTTGCTCTAGGGCTTGCTGCGCGGCCTGCTGCTCGGCTTCGGGTAATTTACGCGCCGGTAAATCAGTTAATGCTTGGCGCGTTTCAGTCACTGTTAAAGCAGCATAACTTGCACTCAGCGGTAAACCTGCGAGGCAGATCATAAACAATAGCAGCAGTCTAAATTTCATAGGCCTACGGTATTCCTTTGAGTTTAAGCAGCACATCAATAACACCCCGCACTGTAGCGCTTAGCTGGCGCAGCACAATCAAAAGGCCGGCAGTTCTGGACGCTTACCTTCAGGGAATCTCACCCCAACTTTACTGACTTTATGTCCTTCCATCAGTGCCACGGCCCAAGTCAGACCTTGCCATTCAATATGGTCACCCAGCACGGCTTCGCCACCCACTGCTTGAGTAATAAAATCGGCTAAACTCAGCTGCGGGCTAAGTTCGCCCAACTGCAGACCATAGACATCAGCCACCGCACCTAATTGCGCATCGCCTTCGAGAACAAAATCACCAAAGAAGCGCATATCTAAGCCTCGTTGCGGCGCTTTACTGAATAAACGTCCCAGAGCGGGTAAATCGTCTTCATGGCCAACCACACAGAGAATATCCTCAGCCTTGAGGCGGGTACTGCCGGTTGGATGCAGCAAACAATGATCACGAAACAAGGCAGCAATTCGAGTGCCTTTAGGCATTTTAAGTTCACGCAACTGGGCATTAATGCACCATTTATCACTGCCTAAACGATAAACAAAGAGCTCCCACTGGCTGGTCGGGTGAATCTCTAAGCCCGCACGAGAAATCGGCGCCGGTGCCGGCGGCAAATCCACTTTAGCTTTACGCGCAGCCCAAGATAATGTCGAGCCTTGCAATAACAGAGAGACCAAGACAATAAAGAAGGCCACGTTAAAAAACAGCTGCGCATTGGGCAAACCGGCCACTAGCGGGAATACCGCTAAAATAACCGGTACCGCACCACGTAAGCCAATCCAGGAAATAAACGCCCGTTCCCGAAAGTTAAAGCCTCGAAACGGCAGTAAACCAAGAAACACCGACAGCGGACGGGCAAATAGAATCATCCATAACGATAATAATAAGGCCGGCAGCGCAATCGGCAGCAGCTCATGCGGCGTGAGCAACAGTCCCAACACCAAGAACATGCCAATTTGACTGATCCAAGCCAAGCCATCAAACATATGCAAAATACCGTGACGGTTACGGATGGGGCGATTACCCAGCACCATGCCGCAGACGTACACAGCTAAAATACCGCTACCACCCACTTCACCAGTAAAGGCATAAATCATAATGCTGCCACTGACCGCCAACAGTGGATAGAGGCCATCGGCTACGCTAATCCGATTGATAATTTGCAGCAGTAACCAGCCACCACCCAAGCCTAATACTGTGCCCAAACCAAACTGACGCAATAAACTGCTAAAGAAATCCATGCTAAAACTGGTTTCCCCAGCGGCCAGCATGGCGATCAAAGTAACGGTAAGAAACATGGCCATCGGGTCATTACTGCCCGACTCGATTTCTAGCGTTGAACCAACACGCTCATTCAGCGCTTTTCCATTGAGTAAATTAAATACTGCAGCAGCGTCGGTGGAGCCGACAATGGAGCCAATCAGCATGCCTTCCAGCAAGGTTAGATCAAATAACCAAGCCGCCGCTAAACCGGTTAAGCCCGCGGTAACCGCCACACCAAAGGTGGCCAACGACAATGCTGGCCAAAGCGCCACGCGAAACGTAGCCGTACGGGTGCGCATGCCACCATCAAGCAAAATCACGGCTAAGGCGAGGTTACTGACTAAGTAGGTGAGTGAGTAATCATTAAAAACAATACCGCCCACTCCATCGGTACCGGCCATCATACCGACGCCCATAAAGATCACTAAAATGGGAATACCAATACGCGAGGACACTGAGCTGACCAGAATGCTGATAGCAACTAACAACCCACCAACAAAAAATATACTATTGGTTGCTACAGAATCCACAAGCACCTCTCCTTTCTAAAAACAACACAAATTGGCATGATGATTAATTCTAACCTGTCGTCGATAATTAATTTAAAATCTTTCATAGTCGCCCACGCGTCACAGCTATCAGACGTACCCTGGCATCGACGAGTAACAACTGCGTAGCTATTACTATGGTTTTACATCTGACGTGATATTCATCTCTCTCGACGAGGACTCTAATGTCTAGCGCACTCAATACCACCGCTTGCCAGCACCTAGCACAGGTCTTTGCCAGCGATATTCCACTGACCTCAGCCATGGCCGTTAGCGTACGTGAGTGGCAGAATCAGCGTCTGCGCTTGCAGCTACCGCTGACGGAAAACCGTAATCATCAAGACTCCATGTTTGGCGGCAGTTTATATTGCGCTGGCGTTTTAGCCTGCTGGGGCTGGCTGCATTTGCGCTTACGTGACGCAGGTATAAATACCACACATATCGTGGTACAGACAGGACAAATCGATTATCCACTGCCAGTATTTGCGGATGCTGACGTCATTTGTGAGGCGCCGGATGAGGCCACGTGGAACCGTTTCTGCAAAATGTACCAGCGTCACGGTAAAGCACGCATCAGTCTAAGTAGCCGTATCTTGACCCATGACGGCCAAGATGGTGCCTGCTTTACAGGACAATTTGTTTTGCACAGTTAAGTACACCAGTTGCCATCTCGCTCAATCAGCGATCAAATATTACCTGCGCTGGCACTAAAGCCGTTAAACTTGCCCTTTACTTTTTTAGGTGGCGCGCTGTGCAAGCTGTGGATGTCATTATTGTAGGTGCCGGTGCAGCCGGTTTAATGTGTGCACTGACTGCTGCGCAACGTGGCCGCAAAGTCTTAGTGCTGGATCATGCCAATAAAGCCGGTAAGAAAATTCTAATGTCCGGTGGTGGCCGTTGTAACTTCACCAATCTGTACACCGAGCCAGATAACTTCCTCTCAACCAACCCACATTTTTGCAAATCGGCATTGGCGCGTTATACCCAATGGGATTTTCTCGAGATGGTGCAGCGCCATCACATTGCCTATCACGAGAAAAAATTGGGCCAGTTATTTTGCGATAATAAAGCCAGCGATATTCTCGAAATGCTGCTTAAAGAATGTGCTGATGCCGGCGCACGCATTCAACTCAATACATCAATCACCGCTATTGAAGCCAAGGATGGTGGCTTTACCCTGCAGAGCAATCAACAGTCGTTTAACTGCAGCTCCCTAGTGATTGCCAGCGGCGGCTTATCGATCCCAACCCTTGGCGCGACAGGCTTTGGCTATCAAGTCGCCGAACAATTTGGCCATACTATTTTGCCAACCCGCGCCGGTTTAGTGCCCTTTACGCTTACCGATCCGGCCCTAAAAGAATTCTGCACTGCCTTATCTGGCACCTCAGTTGATGACTGTGTAGTGCAGTGCAAGGGTCAAAGTTTTAAAGAAGACCTGCTCTTTACTCACCGCGGCCTCAGCGGCCCAGTGATTTTACAAATTTCATCCTACTGGCAGCCGGGCGACAGTATCGAGATTGACTTACTCAGCGATCGTGACGCCAGCGCCTGGTTACTAGAACAACAAGCGCTACATCCAAACATGGAACTCAAAACCCTGCTCAGCGAATGCTTTACCCGAAAAATGGCGCAATGGTTGTGCGAGCATTGGTTTGCCAATACGCCACTGAAGCAATACACCGCCAAACAACTGAGCGCGATTGGCCAACAACTGAATCATTGGCAAGTCACCCCGTCTGGCACCGAAGGCTATCGCACGGCCGAAGTCACCTTGGGCGGCGTGGATACCCAAGAAGTCTCTTCAAAAACGATGCAATCGCACAAGCAAGATAACTTGTATTTTATCGGTGAAGTCTTGGATATCAGCGGTCACTTAGGCGGCTTTAACTTTCAATGGGCCTGGGCCAGCGGGCATGCGGCGGGAATTGTCGTTTAGCCAAGCAGCAACCTTGCCAAGCTCTGCGCACACTTAAATGAGTGCGCGTTAAATCCTACGGTACCAGCCTCGGCGGGCACCACCCTCAACCCTCAATCTATTAGAGCTGCAGGTGATGATACGCCACGCTGTTGGCAGCGCTTAGATATATTGTTCGCGCATCAATTTTTTATTCAGTTTGCCCACGCTGGTTTTCGGAATTTCAGCGGCCCAGATAAAACGATCCGGAATACCATATTTAGACAACAGGCCTTTTTCAACATAGGTCTGCATAAAGGCCACCAACTCAGTGCCCTCAGGCCGCTGTTCGGCACCAACCAGCACGGCTAAAGGCCGCTCGCCCCATTTCGCATCAGGCACGCCAATCACCGCACACTCTTGAATCTGTGGATGGCGCAGCAAGATATTTTCAACCTCCAAGGAGGACACCCATTCGCCGCCGGTTTTAATCACGTCTTTAATCCGATCAGTGATTTTTACATAGCCTTGCGCATCGATAACAGCCAAATCGCCGGTATGCAACCAGCCTCCGGCCCAAAGCTGCTTGGAGCCTTCTTCATCTTTTAAATAGCTTTGGGTTAACCAAGGGCTACGCACCACAATCTCACCTTGTGCTTGGCCATCATGGGGCACATCTTGCATCTGCTCATCGACAATACGCAGCGACACAAAATCAATCGGGACTCCGGTTTTACAGCGAATCACGGCCTGCTCTTCGAGGCTCCAGCTCTGCATATGCGGCTGTAGATAAGACAAGGTTAAAATAGGGCAGGTTTCGCTCATACCATAGCCGGTAAATACATCAATTCCCTGCTGCAGCGCCCGTACCGCCAAGGACTCAGTTAAGGCGGCGCCGCCAATAATCATTTTTAAACCCTTGAACTGCTGCTCACCGGCGGCACTGAGCAGCATCTGCAAAATGGTCGGTACACAGTGGGTAAAAGTCACTTGGTGCTGCTCAATCAACTGCAGCAAGGTCGCCGGTTCATAACGCCCGGGGTAGACTTGCTTAACGCCCAATAAGGTTGCGACCAATGGCGCGCCCCACGCATGCACATGAAACATCGGCGTCATGGGCATATACACATCATCGCCATTAAAACGTCCATGCCCTACGCCTGCTGTAGCACTGCGCATGGCTAAGGTGTGCATGACTAATTGACGGTGGCTAAAATACACACCTTTGGGCAAGCCTGTGGTGCCTGTGGTGTAAAAAGTCGTGGCGCGGGTGTTTTCATCAAACTCAGGAAAAACAAAGTTCGCTGGCGCTTCGGCCAATAAAGCTTCGTACTCACCCACTGTGGCAATAGAGGTTGTCGACGCAGGCTCGTCGGTTAACACGATCACCTGCTTAACCGTCTCAATCCGTGACCAAATACTTTCCAATACCGGTAGAAACTCACTGTTGACCAGCAGCACATCATCTTCGGCATGGTTAATGGTGTAAAGAATTTGTTCAGGTGAGAGCCGCACATTAATGGTATGCAGCACCGCACCCAACATAGGTACGGCAAAAAAGCACTCCAAATAACGATGGCTGTCCCAATCCATCACTGCCACGGTTTGGCCGACAGTGACACCTTGGGCGGTTAATACATGGGCCAGCTGCTGCACTCGCGTATTGAGCTGGCGGTAAGTAAAGCTGAGCTGATCCCTATAGTGAATCTGTTGCTGCGGTGCTTTACGCACTCCGGCTTGCAGTAATGCACCTAAGAGTAATGATGACTGAAAGGCTTCTTTTGTTTTTGTAATCTGCATAACTGACTCCCTGTTTGTTGTGCTTTGAGACTAATGTGCGACACAACGCAAGGCAACTCTATATTGCCTTTTAGCCCATGTTTAGCCCATGTTTAGCCTTTAAATTTAGGCCAAAAATCAAGCTTGAGCAACTGCGCTCAGCCAAGCGAATCAAGGCCTTGACCCAACTAAAATAATACCCAAGCTAATCAGTTGGTTATTAATTGCCTCAAGCACTACGCTTGAGGCCTGAATGGCTGGTAGAATAGTCGCATATTTATACTTTCTTGAGTTTTACTATGTCGACCCCTTTTCGTCCTGAGTTGCTGTCACCTGCCGGCACCTTAAAAAACATGCGCTACGCCTTTGCTTATGGTGCGGATGCCGTTTATGCCGGTCAACCGCGCTACAGCTTGCGCGTGCGTAACAATGAATTTGACCACGCCAACCTAGCATTGGGTATTAATGAAGCCCATGCGCAGGGTAAAAAGTTTTATGTGGTAGTGAATATTGCCCCGCATAACGCCAAGCTAAAGACCTTTATTAAAGACTTAGAGCCTGTGGTGGCGATGCATCCCGATGCGTTGATTATGTCCGACCCGGGCTTAATTATGCTGGTACGCGAACACTTCCCGCATATGAATATCCACTTGTCAGTGCAAGCCAACGCAGTCAACTGGGCCAGCGTTAAGTTTTGGCATGACCAAGGTTTAACCCGCGCCATTTTATCGCGTGAATTGTCACTGGATGAAATTGAGCAAATTCGCCATGAAGTCCCAGACATGGAATTGGAAGTCTTTGTTCACGGCGCTTTGTGCATGGCTTACTCAGGTCGTTGCCTGCTGTCTGGCTATATCAATAAACGTGATCCCAACCAAGGTTCCTGCACCAACGCTTGCCGCTGGGAATACAAAACCCACGAAGCCAAAGAAAATGAATTGGGCGATATCGTGCATAAATACGAGCCCATTGCTGCCGTACAACAGGCAGACCCAGCGCTGATGCAAGCCGCAGAACCTGTACTGGGTGTCGGTGCGCCAACCACAGAAGTCTTTCTGTTGGAAGAAGCGCAACGTCCAGGCGAATATATGTCCGTCTCCGAAGATGAGCACGGCACCTACATTATGAACTCGAAAGATTTACGTGCCGTACAGCATGTCGAGCGCATGGTGAAAATGGGCCTGCACTCCTTGAAAATCGAAGGCCGCACCAAGTCGCACTACTATGTCGCGCGTACGGCACAGGTCTACCGTAAAGCCATTGATGATGCGGTGGCCGGTCGCCCCTTTGATATGTCCTTAATGGATACCCTAGAATCACTGGCACACCGTGGTTACACTGAAGGCTTCTTACGCCGTCATGTACACGATGAATACCAAAACTACGAATACGGCTACTCGATCTCTGAGCGCCAGCAGTTTGTCGGTGAAATGACCGGCGTGCGCCGTGGTGATTTAGCGGAAGTGATTGTCAAAAACCGCTTTGCGGTGGGTGATTCCATTGAAGTGATGACGCCCCAGGGCAACCTGACCTTTGAGCTGACTCATATTGAAGATCAAAAAGGTAAAAGCCGCACTGACGCACCGGGCGATGGTCATGTGCTCTTTATCCCTATCCCAGAAAATGTGGATCTGGAATATGCACTGCTGATGCGCAACCTCACCAGCGGTAATACTCGCGGCGCTTAAGCGATCGAGCCGAGTCTCTTAGCCGGCACAATAGGCTAAGAGACTAATGGTTTTTACGGGCAATTAAGAACTCAGTAAACTCTTCTGCAGGCACCGGTCTACTGATCAGATAGCCTTGCACTTCATCGCATAAGTTCGTCTTTAAGAAATCCATCTGCGCTTGCGTTTCCACCCCTTCAGCAATCACCACTAAGTTCAAGCCATGCGCCATGGTAATAATGGCTCGAGTAATGGCCGCATCCTCTTCATTGTCCGCGACCTCACGTATAAAACTTTGATCAATTTTTAGACTATTGGCCGGAAAGCGCTTTAAATAACTCAGCGATGAATAGCCCGTGCCAAAGTCATCAATAGCTAAGTGCACACCAAGCTCACGTAGCTGTTTAAAGGTCGTAATAACACTTTGCGCATTTTCGAGCATTTGACTTTCTGTCAGCTCCAGCTCAAGTAAGTGGGCCGGCAATCCCGTGCTGTCTAATGCATGCCGCACCACATCCACCAAGAGACCTTGGCGTACATGAGCCACTGAGACATTCACTGACACCCGAATCGGCATGCCTTGTTGCCACCAGAGCAACGCTTGCGCGCATGCTTGCTGCAGGACTTGTTCAGTCATAACCGCAATTAAGCCAGTCTCTTCTGCTAAGGTAATAAAGGCGCCTGGCGCCAGTAAACCACGCTGCGGATGATTCCAGCGCACCAATGCCTCCGCCGAGCGCACCACGCCATCCGCTAAGGTTAATTTGGGTTGGTAGTAGGCTTGCAACTCGCCTTCCTCGATCCCGCGGCGCAACTGCTGCTCCAGCTGCAAACGCTCTAAGGTGCTGGCTTGCAATTGATTATTGTAAAACTGGAAGTTATCACCGCCCAAATGCTTGGCATACTGCATGGCCATATCCGCTTGGCTGAGCAATGTCGTCGGCTCACGGGCATTGTCTGGCAAAACACTAATACCGAGGGATGCACTAATAATCAGCTCGTTATCAGCCACCGTCAGCGGCATACGAATATGCGCTAAAATTGATGTGGCTAAACGTGCCAAACTTGGTATCGATATATGCTTATCCAGAATCACTGCAAACTCATCACCCCCTAAACGCGCCAAGGTATTGGCCTCAGGTAATAATTGTGCCAGTCGCTGGCTAATCTGCTGTAAAACTTGGTCGGCCATTTCAACGCTGAGGCTGTCGTTGAGTACTTTAAAGCGGTCCAAATTAATATGCAGCAAAGCCATGCTGCTGTTCGCTTCACGGGTATATTCAGCGGCTTGGTACAAATGCTTCTGAAATAAAGCACGATTAGATAATCCGGTTAACTCATCATATTGGGTCAGATAACTTAAGCGTTCTTCGGTCTTGCGGCGCATGGTTAAATCGGTAAAAAAGCCAACTATACGGATGATGTCACCGTCTTTATCAGGCACAGCATGGGCTTGTAACCATTGCGGGTAGATTTCACCATTTTTACGCACATCAATAGATTCGCCTTGCCAACTACCCGTTTCAGCAATATGTGACCTGACCAACTGATACTGCCGATGCACTTCATCCGGTAGATCTTCAGCGAAGATAGAGCGTCCGACGATCTCTTCGCTGGAAAAACCTGTCACCCGAGCAAAGGCCTGATTAACCGCTAAAATAATGTAGTTATGATCTAAAATGATAATACTTTCAGTGCTGGCATCAAACACACTGGAGGCCAATAGCAGCTGCTCATCGTGCTCCTTACGTTGCGTAATATCACGCCGGGTACCCAGCATGCGCAACACCCGCCCATTGGCATCACGCTCTACCGCACGGCCTCGATCCTCAATCCAGACCCAATGTCCATCGTGATGCTTGATCCGATACTCAACAATATAGCCCTCTGTGCGCTGCTGCATATGCTCAATCATCGCCTTGCGCAGCACGGGCAAATCATCAGGGTGCAATAGCGGGCGTAAATCAGTCAGCACGCCACGCACCTGCTCATCATCTAACCCAAAAATATCTTTGGTGCGGGTATGATGAATTTCATCACTGACCAGATCCCAGTCCCACAGTGCTAATTGACTGGCATCTAATGCCAGCTCTAAGCGCTCTTGGCTTTTCTCCAGCGCTTGTAATGCGGCGTTTAACGCAAGTGTGCGGCCCTCAACAGTCTGTTCTAAGCTGGCCTGTACAGCTAATAACTCTTGTTCAGCCGTCTGCCTACCGGCCATTTCTTGTGTGAGCTCGGCATTAACAGCATTTGACTCCTGCTGTGTTGCTTGCAAGGTGCTAATTAACTGCTGATTGCTCGCACGCTGCTGCAACATCACGTTTAATAAACGATTCACTTGAATCACCGCAGCAGTCATGGCCGCCAGATACATCAGCATCAATAGCCCTAAGCCATTAAGTAGCGCTGAATCAGCAGTTAAATACACATAAATGATGGGCAAACATCCACATGCCACGTAACAGATAAACAGATAGAAATTGACTGCAAAAGCAATGCTGGCAGAGATGGCAACCACCGACAGCAAGCCAAGCAACAGCAATTGCTGACTCAACACTTGCTCAGGAATAAAGACAATCGCAACAAATGACAGTAAACAGCCTGAGACGCCGGCGCAAATAAATAAGGCATACATCCAAACAGCTGATGTCTGCTGGGTAGGCGTTGCGCGCTGAAACAGGCGTCCAGACACCAAGCGTAGTGCGGCCACGCCCAGCACTGTCATAAACCAAGCGAGCAATAGAGTCGGCTGCACGGTGTCGCGCAAAAACCACACGAAAGCAATACCACACAGCAACATCAAGACAGTGGGCAACTGCAAGCCGTGGTATAGCAAGCGAATACTGTCGGCATCCAGCGCCCAAAAAACTCGCTTAGTTTGGCTGCTGTTGAGCATCTTTCCATCCGTAGGCATTAGCATTTTCTATTGTTTCCTAATGTTTTCTACTTTCATTTATTCCTATACAAATTAATTAACTCTTAACTGCATAAGCAACATACATACGTTCGATCATCAGCGGCCAACATTAAGCGCTTTGAGCCATTATCCACAAGCTTAGAATGCAAAAAACACTGAACATCATGACTCAAATCTAGTGCGCCTGTTTAACTCATATACCTTTATATGCTGGTATTGTGTTTGCCCTTAATCAGATCGCCCACTAGAATGCTCAGATGCATGATGATATCTCACACTTATTAAACGCCCTCAACGAAGCCCAGCGTGAAGCTGTTGCTGCGCCTATTGGTCAACAACGCGTCTTGGCTGGCGCAGGCTCTGGTAAAACGCGGGTGTTAGTGCACCGTATTGCTTGGCTGATCCAAGTGGAAGGGGCTTCGCCACACAGCATTTTATCGGTCACCTTTACCAATAAAGCGGCCGCAGAAATGCGCACGCGTATTGAAGAACTGCTCGGGATGAATCCTGCGGGCATGTGGGTTGGCACCTTCCATGGCTTAGCTCACCGTTTATTGCGTGCACACTGGCAAGAAGCAGGGCTGGCTGAAGGCTTTAGTATCCTTGATGGCGATGATCAACAGCGCTTGCTTAAGCGCGTGATGCGCGAGCTCAATCTAGATGAGCAGCGCTGGCCCGTTCGCCAAGCACAATGGTTTATTAACGGACAAAAAGACGAAGGCCTGCGTCCACAGCATATTCAAGCGGGCGGTGATTTATTTCTCACCACCATGCTACACATTTATAGCGCTTACGAGGCGGCATGCGCGCGCGCTGGCGCCATTGATTTTGCTGAGCTATTACTGCGCGCGCTGGATTTATGGCGCGACAATCCAGGCCTCTTACAGCACTACCAGCAGCGTTTTCAGCATATCCTCGTCGATGAATTTCAAGATACCAACGCGGTACAATACGCGTGGTTACGCTTACTCGCGCAAGGTGGCAAAAGCTTAATGGTAGTGGGTGATGATGACCAATCCATCTACGGCTGGCGCGGCGCAAGAATTGAAAATATCCAACAGTTTTCCAGTGACTTTGTTAATACACAAAGTATTCGCTTAGAGCAAAACTATCGCTCGACCGCTAATATCCTCAACGCTGCCAACGCCTTGATTGACAACAACCAAGGCCGTCTTGGCAAAGAGCTGTGGACCGATGGCGCTGATGGCGAACCGATCAATCTGTATAACGCCTACAATGAATATGATGAAGCCCGCTATGTCGTCGAATGCATTGAGCAAACCTTACGCAAAGGTGAGCTGAAGCGCAGTGATATGGCTATTTTGTACCGCTCCAACGCCCAATCCCGGGTTCTCGAAGAAGCTTTATTACGTGCAGCAGTGCCCTACCGTATTTACGGCGGCCAACGCTTCTTCGAACGCTTAGAAATTAAAAATGCTCTGGCCTATCTGCGTTTATTGCGTAGCCGTGATGATGACGGTGCGATTGAGCGGGTGATCAATGTGCCCACCCGCGGCATTGGTGAGAAAACCATCGAAACGGTGCGCCAAGCCGCACGGGAACATGATGTGTCTCTGTGGCAAGCAATGCAACTGCTGATCCAGCAAAAAATCTTACCGGGGCGCGCCAGTAATGCCCTGCAAGGTTTTGTTGATCTAATTGAACAATTAGCCATCCAAACCCGCGATTGTGAACTACACGCTATCACGCAAATCGTGATTGAGCAGTCAGGCTTACTCAAATACCACACAGAAGAAAAAGGCGAGAAAGGCCAAGCGCGCGTGGAAAACCTTGAAGAGCTGGTCAACGCAGCACGCACCTTCAAGCAAAATGACGAGCTCGACGATGGCTTACCCCCTTTGGTGGCTTTTTTAGATCATGCTGTATTGGAAGCAGGCGACACCCAAGCCGATGAGTTTACTGAGGCGGTGCAACTGATGACCTTGCATAGTGCGAAAGGTCTGGAGTTCCCAGTGGTCTTTATGGTCGGCATGGAAGAAGGCTTATTTCCACACAAGATGAGCCTAGAGGAGCCAGGACGCTTAGAAGAAGAGCGCCGCTTAGCTTATGTTGGCATTACCCGTGCCATGCAACAGCTGTATCTAACCTGCGCAGAAACTCGGCGCTTATACGGCGCAGAAACTTACAATAAAGTCTCGCGCTTCGTGCGTGAAATCCCCGCTGAACTGCTGCAAGAAGTGCGCATGAATAATAGTGTCAGCCGTCCCTACCAAGGCAATCGCTCGGTGCAGCAACCCAGCAGTTTATTTATCGGCACCGAGATCCCACAAACAGAGTTTAAACTGGGCCAACTGGTCAGCCACTCGGTGTTTGGCGAAGGCGTTATTTTAAATTTTGAAGGTGCTGGCGCACAAGCGCGTGTACAGGTTAATTTCGCTAATGATGGAATCAAATGGCTGATGCTGGCGTACGCCAAACTGCAGCCACTCTAACGATCACCAACAGTTGTCTTGAGTTCAACAAGGACCTTATATGAAGCATCGTCATAGCTTTACTTTTGCAGCTGTTATCGCTGCTTGTTTTACCCTGCTGGGCTGCAACCAAGAAACCACCAGCAGCACAGATAGCCTTGCCAGCGTGCAAGAACGCTTCACTTGGAAAATGGTCACCGCTTGGCCTAAAAACTACCCAGCGCTAGGCACCTCTGCAGAACGCGTGGCAGAACGTATCAACAGTATGAGTGATGGCCGTTTAACCATTAAAGTTTATGCCGGTGGTGAATTGGTTCCGCCGCTGGAAGTCTTTGATGCCGTCTCGCGCGGTACTGCACAAATGGGCCATGGCGCGGCGTATTACTGGAAAGGCAAAACCGACACCGCACAGTTCTTCACCTCGGTACCTTTTGGTTTATCCGCGATTGAGATGAATGCCTGGCTGCACAAAGGGGACGGTCTGAAGCTATGGGAAGAGGCCTACGCACCCTTTGGCGTTAAACCTTTTGCCATTGGTAACTCAGGCATGCAAATGGGCGGCTGGTTTAACAAAGAAATTCTCAGCCTCGCCGATCTGCAAGGCTTAAAAATCCGCATGCCTGGCTTAGGTGGCGAAGTGCTCAATCGCTTAGGCGCAACCACGGTTAACTTACCGGGTAGCGAAGTCTTTACCGCACTGCAAACCAATGCCATTGATGCATCAGATTGGGTCAGCCCTTATAATGATTTGGCCTTTGGTTTACATAAAGCAGCTAAATACTACTACTATCCAGGTTGGCAAGAGCCGCAAGCAGTGCTGGAGTTGATTATCAATCAAGAGGCATGGGATAGTTTGCCTAAGGATTTACAAGCCATTGTCACTGAAGCAGTGCGTGCCGGTAACGCTGATATGCTCGATGACTTCACTTGGAATAACGCACGTGCTTTAGTTGAACTGAAACACGCTGATGTGCAATTGCGCCGTTTTCCTGATGAGGTACTGCAAGCTATGCAAGCGGAGTCGACTAAAGTGCTGGAGGACTTGGCCAGTAAAAGCGATCTAAACCAGCGTATTTGGGACTCGATGCAAGCCTTCCAAAAACAAGTCATGCTGATGCACGAAATTTCAGAAAAAGAACTGTATAACTGGCGTGACTAGCTATCGCAGCTTTATCTAAGCAGACATTACTTACAGCATAACCCTACTCAAGTCGGCACACATGCCGTGCCGACTGACTCAATTAACCTGACAATAAAAAGGTATCTTTATGCAACGTTTTCTCAGTCTCGCCTTAGCCCTGTGCTTAGGCTTAACCTTCAGCGTCGATGCTGATGCGCGCCGCTTTGGTGGTGGTAAATCATTCGGCTCAATGAAGCATCGGCAAACACAACAGCAACAACAAGCACCTGCCGCACAACCGAACAAACCAGCGCCAGCTGCTGGCGCAAAACCCGCCTTTGGTGGTATCGGCGGTATGTTAATGGGTCTGGCCGCCGGTGGTTTGCTTGCCTCATTATTTATGGGCGGTGGTTTTGAAGGCTTACAAATCATGGATATGTTGATTTTCGGTCTCATTGGCTTTGTTATCTTTAAGCTGATTGCCAGCCGTCGTCGACAAATGCCACAAGCCGCCACTGCCGGTGGTCCAGCGCTGCAACGTGAAGCACACAGTCCAGCACAAAATATCTTTGGCAGCGCCGCCCCCGCCGCAGCGACAGCCGCTCAACCTGTGATCAATGCACCAGCATGGTTTAATGAAAGCAGCTTCTTACAAGCGGCAGAAGGTCACTTTAACGCTCTGCAACAACATTGGGATGCCAATGAAATGGAGCAAATTGCTGAGTTTGTCACCCCAGAAATGCTGACCTTCTTAAGCAATGAACGCAGCAGCTTGGGTGACGAGATGCAATCCACTTACATTGACGACCTCAGCCTACAGCTGGACGGTGTTGATGAAGAAAACGGCGTCACTATTGCCACCCTAACCTTCCACGGCGTAGCTAAAACCTCACGCTTTGATCAAGGTGAAGCATTCAGCGAAAGCTGGCGTATGGAGCGTCAAAGCGGCGATAACCAACCTTGGTTAATCGCAGGCATTCGCCAAAACGCATAAAGCTCAGGTACGCCTCTGCAGCGGCCACCTCAAAGGGTGCCGCTGTCAGCCTTAAATAACAGCCGCAACCCATAGAGTAAACACACAGTGGAAGAAGTGATCGACGAGCTACGTGAACGCAATGAGCCGGTTCCTGTACCTCTAGAACTGCCGGAAGAAGAAACCCTAGTTGAGATTCAAGAACAAATCTTGATTCATCTGCCCTTTGCTTTGCGTGAGTTTTTATTGACGGTCAGTGACGTTGTCTATGGCCACCTTGAGCCTGTAACAGCTAGCGACCCCCATTCACATACCTATTTACCAGAGGTCACAGCAACAGCCTGGGATCTTGGCTTACCGCGCCATTTAGTACCAGTCTGTTATGACGCACCTGTGTATTACGCCGTGGATGAAGATGGCGAGGTATTTGCTTGGGACGAAGAAACCCAAGAAATGCTGGATGAAACCTGGGAAAGTGTCTGGCATTGGGCTCGTGATATCTGGCTGGAAAGCTAAGCAATATCAGAGTAAGGTAGCATTGCTTTTTCAGGCGCAGATGATACGCGCAACAAACACAATAAAAAGAGAGCCCTATGCAACCTGGATCCCCTACTCTGACCATGACCGTTTTAATGACCCCTGATAAGGCCAACTTTTCAGGTAACGTGCATGGTGGCACCCTACTGAAATATCTAGATGAAGTAGCCTATGCGTGCGCTAGCCGTTTTGCCGGTGGCTATGTTGTCACCCTATCCGTTGACCAAGTCACCTTTCGTCAGCCGATTCATGTCGGGGAGCTGGTGACCTTTCTCGCCTCAGTAAATTACACCGGGCGCACGTCAATCGAAATCGGTATTAAAGTGATCACCGAAGATATTCATAAGAAACTAGTGCGTCACACCAATAGCTGCTTCTTTACGATGGTAGCCATTGATGAGCAAGGCAAAACCGTTGAAGTGCCCAAGCTTATACCCAGCACTGAAAACGAAAAAAGACGCTTTGCTAACGCTCAAGAGCGCCGTTCAATTCGTGCTGAATTAGCTGAGCGCTACAAAGCACTCAAGAGCGAATAGCTCGCGTCTCGCGGTGCTACAGCACATACTAAAACGACCCAGCCGAAACCTATCGACTGGGTCGTTTGCTATGCAGCGTCAATCAGGTCAGTCGTTATACATCAATATTATTTTCAACTTCTTGCACCTTACCACCGCGTGCCAAAAACTCTTCCATCGCCTTAGCTAACGCATCACGCTCTTTTTGCTTGGCCTCAACTGAGGGCAAATCATCGGCACTGATCACCGCCTTAGCTTTTGCACGTGTGGGAGTAACCACCGCATCCGAACCATCATCAACACTATCGTCAACAACATCATCGTCAACGTCATCAGCATCTTCAATATCGCCGATATCTAAATCATCAGTATCCAGTTCGCTAGCATCGCCTGTATCTACTTCTTCTGTTTCTAATTCTTCATCAAACATAGTCAACCTCAAGCCTGCCTTCAGCAAGATAGATTTTAAACCTAGCGCCAAACGTATTTAGCACCGAAATTGGGGTCAGCATAATGACGAGTGATCTTGGTCGTCAATAAGATGCGCACAGCGCAGTTCAAGCGGCCAACGGGTAGTCATCGGTTATGCATTGGGCGCGCATTCTAGTGTGATAAAAAGAAAATAACCACGATAACTCTATTCTTTTTTAATATTTCTAAAAACCGCTGATTGAGCGAGTACGCAGCCTATAATAAGCGCTAAAAGGCACTAAGGCGCAACCGGTGAGGGCTACGCCTTAGTCGTATTGATGCAACACTGCAAAATAGCCTTGGATAACAGCGCGCGCCAAACACAGCAGTACATTGAGCGCAATTAAATAGCGTCTGAACCAGTTTCGCCAGTACGAATACGTACGGCTTGCTCTAAGCTGACGACGAAAATTTTACCGTCACCAATTTTGCCAGTATTTGCCGCTTTGCTAATGGCTTCAATTACGCGATCCAACTGTGCAGTAGCAATTGCCACTTCAATTTTCACTTTCGGTAAGAAATCGACCACGTACTCTGCGCCACGGTACAACTCTGTGTGACCTTTCTGGCGGCCAAAGCCTTTTACTTCAGTCACTGTAATACCTTGTACGCCAATTTCTGATAACGCTTCACGTACATCATCCAGCTTAAAAGGTTTGATGATGGCGGTAACTAATTTCATACAGTATCTCCGAGATTAAATGACTTATCATTTAAGCCAATTTTTAACATGCTTAGGCTCAGCATCTGTGCATTAAGGTTCTAGACTGGCGCGCATCACGCATCTATACAGCCAATCCAGCAGCTGTTACTGACAATATTTGAGCAGACACACAAATACAAGACGCCTTTGACAAAAACATCTGTAGAGCATGCCAGTAATTTTAAATTATACCCAAGATTGCGCCGCTTCTCTTAGCTTTCATAGACCTTCATATCTATTCTGACGTGCTAAACTGAAGCCATCATGATGAAGGAAGTTTTTTATGTTACCGCCTAAGGCCTTATTTGATAGCATCAGCAGCCACGCCACACGTTTACTGGGCAGTGAAAACCCATTACCGCGGGCTGAAGTTGAAGCTCAGCTTAAAGCGTTATTACAAAGCACCTTGAGCAAACTTGACTTGGTCAGCCGAGAAGAGTTTGACAGCCAAATGGTGGTTCTGGCGCGCACCCGTGCACGTTTAGAGGCCCTAGAGAGCAAAGTTGCGGCCCTAGAAGAACAACTGCAGCACAGCGCACCTTAGGATAAGGGCGCTCAAGGGTTAGCAGCTTACCGCACCAAGCTGCCCAGCAGATCAGATCAAGGAGGATCGATGTCTCTCGCTATTATTCATAGTCGTGCGCAAATTGGTGTTGAAGCACCTTCCGTTAGTGTGGAAATCCATTTAACCAATGGTTTACCCTCGCTGACCATAGTTGGTTTACCCGAAACAGCCGTACGCGAAAGTAAAGATCGCGTACGCAGCGCCATCTTAAACAGCGCCCTAGAATTTCCACGCAAGCGTATCACCCTTAATTTAGCCCCAGCTGATCTACCTAAAGAAGGTGGCCGTTTTGATTTGGCGATCGCCTTAGGTTTATTAGCCGCCAGCGCACAACTGCCCGGTGGCTGTCTGGATAACTTTGAATGCTTGGGTGAGCTGGCACTCTCAGGCCATGTGCGTCCCGTGCGCGGCGTACTACCGGCGGCACTGGCAGCACGTGCTGCAGGACGGGCACTGGTCGTTGCTCTAGCCAACGCTGAAGAAGCCTGTTTAGCCACAGGTTTAAAGGTTTATGCGATTGAGCACTTGCTTGAATTAGTCGGCCATTTTAATCAACAAAACATTTTAAAGCCCTATCAGTCACAAGGCTTGATGGCGCCCGCCACACACTACCCCGACCTGCTTGACGTACAAGGCCAGCATGCGGCTAAGCGTGCGCTGGTGGTCGCCGCGGCGGGGATGCATAATTTACTGCTGAGTGGCCCACCCGGTACAGGCAAGACCTTACTGGCCAGCCGTTTACCGGGCCTCTTACCACCGCTCACCGAACAAGAAGCCTTAGAGGTGGCCGCCGTACAATCAGTGGTTAATCTGGAGCCTTTACGTGGCTGGCCACAGCGACCATTTCGACAACCCCACCATAGTGCTTCAGGTCCTGCTTTAGTTGGCGGAGGCAGCCGCCCACAACCTGGCGAGATCAGCTTAGCGCATCAAGGGATTTTATTTTTAGATGAACTGCCTGAATTTGATCGCAAGGTGCTTGAGGTACTGCGTGAACCCTTAGAGTCGGGCTATATTGTGATTGCCCGCGCCCACAGCAAAGCACGTTTTCCTGCACGCTTCCAATTGGTTGCCGCAATGAATCCCTGCCCGTGCGGCTATCATGGCGATCCCAGCGGTCGTTGCCGCTGCAACCCCGAGCACATCCAGCGTTACCGGCAAAAACTATCTGGCCCCTTACTCGACCGCATTGACCTGCATATCAACGTCGCGCGCGAAACCACCTCACTGCAACAACCTAAAGAACCTGGTTTAAGTTCAGCGCAGGCGGTGCAACAGGTCTGCGCGGCGCGCGAACGCCAACTCAGCCGCCAAGGTTGCAGTAATGCACAATTGGATTTAAACACCTTACGCCAGCATTGTGAGCTACAGAACCAGGACCGAGTTTGGCTTGAGCAAGCCAGCGAACGTTTAAACTTATCATTGCGTGCCACCCACCGAGTGCTTAAAGTCGCCCGCACCTTAGCCGACTTAGACAGCGCAGCCAACATTGGCCGTGGCCATCTCGCGGAGGCGCTACAGTATCGACTGACCGACCGGCAGTAAGATCAGTGGCAGCGCACTTCGACCAAGCGCGCTGCTCACCTTGCTTAGTCAGCCTTAGCTTTAGGCTTTCTCGGCATTAAATACTTCATCAAGCCCTGAAACCACATCACTAACATGGTGTTGCCTTGAATCTGAATATTTTTATCTTGAATGCCCTGCATAAACGCCAACTGCTTATTCTTAGCATTCATCGTAGCAAAACCAAAAGCTGCATCTTTAAAACCTATGGCAAAGGCCGGCTCTTGTGCAACACCTGACCGACTTTCGAGGCGATTATTTTTCACCACAAAATGCCGCGCAACCTTGCCATCCAATGTATGCAGCATAAAGGTCAAGTCTTTACCGTCCAGCTGTTTTTGAAAAGCAGGGTTGGTTTTGCTAGCCTTGCGCATCATGCGACCCAGCATCCAAAGTAGAAAACGAAATTTCATTAAGCAGTTCCAAGTAGTCAACAAAGTCGACCAAGGATCGCACGATAGTCACATACTGACCAGCTCTGCAGTGTAATTTCACGACAGTTTGATGAATAATCGATATTTTTCTTTCCCGCAGCACCTTAGCCCAGTATAAAAGCTTGGTTGATCGCTGAACAGTTGCCCAAAACCATCGATTAATGCGTGCTAAACTCAATTTTCATTTTTAAAAGTAAGCAGTACTGTGTCCACCATTACGTTAAACACAACCTTAAAAGCCAGCCCTTGGCATCGTACGCCCACAGCTTCGGTGGGATTAAATGACTGGCTGTTTGATCAAGACTCCTTAACTAAGCGTCTCACCCAATTATGCCGCGACAGTTTTACCGTGCAACTGCTGGCTGAAGGCTGGCACAGCCTGTCGGAGGATGAGTGCCTCACGCTCAATCTCGCCCAGGGCAGTTGTGGCTGGGTACGTGAAGTACTCTTATGCGATGGGCAGCGCCCTTGGGTGTTTGCCCGCAGTGTAGCCAGCCAAGCCGAACTGCAGGCCTCGGATTTCGATATCAGCCAACTGGGCACCCGCTCACTGGGCGAACTGCTCTTTAGTCATCAGGCCTTTAGCCGTGGCGCTTTGCATATCTGTCAGATGCCATGCCCACAACTGCCAGTCCTGGCGCAGCAACACGCGATCAATACGCCGCAGCTATGGGCACGCCGCTCCTGCTTTCAAAATAAAGCCCTGCGCGTGCTGGTGGCTGAAGTATTTCTGCCGCAACTTTGGCACGATACCGGTCACTCAGACTTTACCTCCCTTTAACCTCAGCGACACTTAGCCCAAGCCCTACTGCGGAGTCTTCTATGTATGTTCAACTGCTGAAATCTTTCAACCGCCTGCACCCTCGCGCATGGGATTTTATTCAGTTGATGCGCCTCGACCGTCCCATTGGGATTTATCTATTGCTCTGGCCAACCCTCTGGGCACTATGGATTGCTGGGGATGGCACGCCGAGTGTCAAAAATATGGTGATTTTTGTGCTCGGCGTTATTTTGATGCGCAGCGCAGGTTGCGCCATTAATGACTTTGCTGACCGCGGTATTGATGGTGATGTGGCGCGCACTAAAGGACGGCCCATCGTCACCGGTCGAGTCAGCGCGAAAGAGGCATTAATCACCTTTGCCACGCTGGTGGGGATAAGCTTGTGTTTAGTCTTACTCACCAACAGCCAAACGCTGTATTGGGCCTTTTTAGCCGTGGGCTTAGCTGCGCTCTACCCCTTTACTAAACGCTATACGCACTATCCACAAGTCGCGTTAGGCGCGGCCTACTCATGCAGCATCTTATTAGCCTTTAGCGCAGAAACAGGCACTGTACCCGCGGCGGTGTGGCTGATTTATATTGCCAACTTATTGTGGACCATTGCCTATGACACCTACTATGCTATGAGTGACCGTGAAGATGATTTGAAAATCGGGGTTAAATCCACTGCGGTTTTATTTGGTAAAGCTGACCGTGCTATCATCCTTAGCTTACAAGCCTGTGCTTTATTTTTATTGCTTTTGGCCGGTCAGCACTTTTCTTTAGGCGGCTACTTTCATCTCGGTTTACTGGGGGCTGTCGCCTGCTTTATGTGGGAGTTTATCCATACTCGCCAGCGTGACGCAGAGTCATCCTTACGTGCTTTTTTGCACAATCACTGGGCTGGTTTTGCGATTTTTTTGGGTATTGTTGCACACTACTCTTTTGCCGCTTAAGTGTGCCTAGAAAGGGGCTAATCCGCCTAAGTACTCAGCCCAACCGCAACAAGAAGCTGAGTCTTATTCACCGCCCACAGCAAAGTTAGGCAGGCTATTGACTGGCTGGTTAAAGTCAAAAGGAATCGACTCAAGGGCGAGCCCCACATTACGCTGCACGACAAAGTGCAAGTGTGGGCCGGTACTGTTGCCGGTATTACCCGATCGCGCTAACAGCGCACCTTGAGCAACGTGCTGCCCTTCGCTGACACTGACTGAGCCTGTTTGCAGATGCAAATACACGCCCATGGTGCCGTCATCATGCAAAATCCGCACAAAGTTACCAGCTGGATTGTTGCCTCGGCCTGTTTGTTGATTTTCAGTTTTCACCACAACACCGGCGCGCGCCGCGACAATAACCGTGCCTTCTGGCATAGCAATATCCAATGCATAACGGCCTTTGGGGGTGAAATGACTGTACTTACCATTGGCCCCTTGAGTTAGGCGAAACGGGCCGCCACGCCACGGCAGAGGGTATTGATAAGAGATTGGCAACAACTCTGGATCACCTAAGGCATAACGTAATTTAGGTGTATAGCGTATAGGTTGTGTGGGGTCTTTAGCCGCCAACTCGAGCAGAGTAAGAGTAGTACGTGCTGGCAACACTAGACGTATAGGTTTTTTTGCAGCACCGACTAGATTGGCTTGATTATCCAGCGCCAGCTCAACCTCAACTGGAGCATATAAATTATTGTGCACTTGTAAGCGTTCACCGTCAGCATGCTTATGGGTTAGCAGTTTGACATCATCTTCAATACGCTCAACCATGCGCTCTTTAAAAACGAACACCTGCGCACCGGCTTTCGCTTTATCGGTATAGGTCACCACACCATTGGCATCAATGTATTTATACACGGTAAAGCCATAACTTTGCGCGCTTAATGCCGCTAACATTGTAATAATTAAAGCTTTCTTAAACATCGCCTAGGCCTAAAATATATCTTGCGCTTATAGAGCATGCCCATTATTAAGCGCAAGAATATGGTGAACTGCAGTGTTATTTAGGCTTGAACCTCAGCACCGGCTTGCATGCGCTGTAATTCTTGCGCGTACAAGGCATCAAAGTTAACTGGCGCTAACATCAAGGCTGGGAAAGAGCCACGAACCACTAGGCTATCTAAGGTTTCACGTGCATAAGGGAATAAAATATTTGGGCAGAACGCACCTAAAGCATGCGCTTTAGAGCCGTCGTCTAGACCTTGAATCAAGAAAATACCGGCTTGCTGGACTTCAGCAATAAAAGCAGTTTCTTCGCCTGTTTTCACTGTTACGGTTAAAGTCAGGATTACTTCATGAAAATCGCCGTCAAGACTGCGCTGACGGGTATTCAAGTCTAGCTCAATACTCGGGTTCCACTCTTCACGAAAAATCTCTGGGCTTTTTGGTGCTTCAAAAGATAAATCTTTAACGTAAATACGCTGCAAAGAAAACTGTGATGTAGGCTCTTGTGCTGCAGCTGCAGTGTTATTTTGTTCGCTCATACTCTTTTCCCCTTAATTATAAATAGTGAAATGAACCGCTTATCTAAACAGCGAGTCCACTTTGTACAGTAACCATCACTGGTTTTCTAGACCGCTAATAAGGGATCTAGCTGGCCGGCACGTTCAAGCGCAAATAGCTCATCACAGCCGCCAACATGCAGCTCATCAATCCAAATTTGCGGCACCGATGTACGCTTAGCTTTAGCCGCCATTTGCGCGCGTACATCCGGCTTACCATCCACGCGAATTTCTTCGAAGGCCACACCTTTTTTACTCAACAATGCTTTGGCCCGAATACAAAAAGGGCACCAGTCGCTGGAGTAGATAATGACTTTAGCCATCTTATTTCACCACCGGCAGGTTCTCACTGCGCCAGCCGGTAATACCACCGGATAAACGCGCAACAGTAAAGCCTGCTTTCTTCAGCTCTGAACAGGCCGCACCCGCGTTAATCCCGGATGCACAGACCACAATAATGGTTTTATTTTTATGTTTTTCCAGTTCACTCATACGATCTTTCAACTGGTCGCTGCTGATATTGAGCGAACCCACAATATGGCCACTGGTAAAATCTTTTTTCGTCCGAATATCGAGCACACAGGCCTCATCGCGATTGACCATAGCGGTGAGTTCACGCGAACTGACATTACGCCCTGAATTACGCGATTGCTGCATGATTAACAGGACAACAATGGTGATAAATATTCCGCTGAGCACATAGTGCGCAGTAATAAACTCAAGGAACTTGGCAAGCGTATCAGCAATCATAATGGGTACTCAAAGCGTTAGAATCTGCAAAGTATACACAGACCTACGCATTCTCTGAACCACTAACAATGACGCGCCGCGCACATCCAGCTAAACTTAGCTTATATTCTGTTATTTACTTGTGAGTTTATTCTTATGCATGCCACGCCTAAACCTCTAGTTCTGGTTATTCTCGACGGTTTTGGTCATAGCGACTGCCCTGACTATAACGCCATTTACAGTGCCAACACCCCTGTTTACGATCGATTACGTGCGCAATATCCAAATAGCCTGATCTCTGGCAGTGGCATGGATGTTGGCTTACCTGATGGGCAAATGGGTAACTCTGAAGTCGGCCATATGAATCTGGGTGCAGGTCGCGTGGTGTATCAAGATTTCACCCGCATTACGAAAGCAATCAAGGATGGTGATTTTTTCACCAACCCCGCACTAACCCGCGCCGTTGACCAAGCCGTTACACAGGGCAAAGCCGTGCATATTTTAGGTTTGCTCTCAGAGGGCGGCGTACACAGTCACCAAGATCACATCATTGCGATGATCGAGCTGGCGGCACAACGCGGGGCGGAAAAGATTTACTTACATGCTTTCTTAGATGGCCGCGATACACCACCACGCAGCGCCCAACCGTCCATTGAAGCGATTGAAACGGCCTGCGCTAAACTGGGTAAAGGCCGTATCGCCAGCCTGATTGGTCGCTACTATGCGATGGATCGTGATAATCGCTGGGACCGTATTGAACAAGCCTGGCAGCTATTGGTTGATGGCCAAGGTATTCACCAAGCCGATAGCGCCACTGCCGCACTCGCCGCTTCTTATGCGTGTGATCAGTCCGATGAGTTTGTTAAAGCCACCAGCATTGGCGCACCTGTGCGTATGGAAGACGGCGACAGCGTCATTTTTATGAACTTCCGCTCTGACCGCGCCCGCGAACTGAGCCATGCTTTCCTAGATAAAGACTTCTCCGGCTTTGACCGCCAGCGCCGGCCGCAGCTGAGCCAATTTGTCATGCTCACCCAGTACGCTGCTGATTTAGACGCTCCCAGCGCTTTTGTCCCCACAGCGCTAGTTAATGTACTGGGCGAATACTTGGCTGATCAGGGTAAAACCCAACTGCGCATTGCTGAAACAGAAAAATATGCCCACGTCACCTTCTTCTTTTCCGGCGGGCGTGAACAACCCTTCCCCGGTGAAGAGCGTATTTTAATTCCCTCACCCAATGTCGCCACCTATGACTTACAGCCAGAAATGAGTGCACCTGAAGTCACCGACCGCATTGTCGAGGCCATTGAGCAACAACGCTATGACGTGATCGTGGTGAATTACGCTAACGGTGATATGGTTGGCCATACTGGTGTGTTCTCAGCAGCAGTAGCCGCTGTAGAATGCCTTGATGCCTGCTTGGCTCGTATTGTTAGCGCGCTGGATAAAGTAGGTGGTGAAGCACTGATTACCGCCGATCACGGTAACGTGGAACAAATGGAAGATGAATCCACCGGACAAGCGCATACCGCGCACACCTGTGAGCCAGTGCCGTTTATTTATGTTGGCAAGCGTCCTGCCAGCATGCGCAATAACGGCGTATTGGCCGATGTGGCACCCACCATGCTGACTCTGATGGGCTTACCTATCCCAGCGGAAATGACTGGCCGCAGTATTATTGAGCTAAAATAAATTGGACAACCCTAGTCTGGCAGCTGTGCTAAGTGCCACACTAGGGTTCAGTCTTCTAACTTAGCAGGCTGTGTGCTGCGCTACGTTTAGGCATAATAAAACCCTTGTCTTGTTCAGGTTACCCCCCGCTATGCTGCGCACATTTCTCTTTATTTTACTTAGTTGTACCTTCACTGTTGCTGTGGCGGATGATCGACGCGCGCAAACTAAACAACAGATTGCTCAAGCGGCAAAAGAGATTGCTGAGTTAAAAAAACAGCTCGGTAAAATCCAGCAAGAAAAATCCACAGCTGAGCAAGCACTGAAAAAAACCGAAACCGAAATTGGCAGCCTAGAAAAACAGGTTAATACCCTTAAGCAGCAGGAAAAGGATACCGCACAAGAGCTGGTCGCCCTCAATCAGAAAAAAGCCAAACTGCAGGACGCACGTCAGCAACAGCAAAAGCTCATTGCTATTCAAGCGCGCGCGGCTTTCCAAGCCGGTCAACAAGAGCCGCTACGTTTATTATTAAATCAGCAGCAGCCAGAAAAATTCTCTCGTAATCTGACCTACTACCAATATATTGGCCAAGCACGTCAGCAACAAATTACTGAATTTAATACCACGCTGCAGCAGCTGGCAGATATTGCTACACAAATCACCGAACAGCAACGTTTGCTCGCGGAACAACGCACCAGCCTTGCCACTCAACAAGAGACCCTGCAAACCTTGCGTAAACAGCGCCAGCAGAAGGTTGCGGCCATTACACAAAAACAGCGCAAAGAAGCGCAGTCACTGCAAACCCGTCAAGCTGACCAAGCAGCACTCAATACAGTGCTCAGCACCATTGAAGCCACCTTGGCCCGCCAAGCACGCGAGGCAAAAGAAGCTGAACGCCGCCAGCAACAGCGCCTTGCACAACAGCAACGAATTATTGCTGAGCAACAACGCCAATCAGCCAGCTCATCCAACACCAGCCAACCGGTAAAAACTGCCAAAGGCCCAATGGTATCCACGGCCTTCACCCACTCTGGCGGTTCCTTTGCCAACGTGCGCGGTCGCCTACCTTGGCCAATCAATGGTCGACTGATTGCACACTTCGGCAGTGCCCGTGGTGATAGTCGCGCCAAATGGGACGGGGTCATGATCAGCTCGCCCGCCGGCACACAAGTGCGCGCCATTCACCCAGGTCGTGTAGTATTTGCCGATTGGTTACGTGGCGCAGGATTATTGATCATTATTGACCATGGCGACGGTTACTTAAGTCTCTACGGTCATAACCAAAGTTTATTAAGCCGTCCGGGCGATAGGGTCAAAGTAGGCCAAGCGATCTCCACCGTAGGTAATACCGGTGGTCGTGATCAGGCAGCGCTGTACTTTGCTATACGGCAAAGAGGCCAACCGATTGATCCAATCAAGTGGTGTCGTACACAAGGCTAATAGGAATGCAAAAATTCACCAGGAGTTACGTCATGCCCTCTACTAAAACACGTTTAGCCTCAGCGCTATTAAGCAGCCTGCTGCTCTTGAGCCTGAGCTCGACCAGTGTGCTTGCTGCACCGAACGCTGCTGTGCCGCCGCCACCGAACGAGGCCTTGCCGCTGAATGATCTGCGCACCTTCGCTGAAGTACTAGAGCGGATAAAAACGGCCTATGTCGAGCCGATTGACGATAAAACTCTATTTGAGAATGCCATTAAAGGCATGCTCAGCAATCTCGATCCGCACTCCAGCTATTTAGAGCCGGAAGCCTTTCGTGAGCTGCAAGAAAGCACCAGCGGTGAGTTTGGTGGTTTAGGCATTGAAGTGGGCTTAGATGATGGCGTCCTACAAGTCATTGCCCCCATTGACGACACCCCAGCCGCTGCTGCAGGCCTTGAAGCACAAGATTTAATTGTCAAAATTGATGACCAACCGACTAAAGGTTTGTCGTTAATGGACGCTGTAGAAAAAATGCGCGGCAAACCCGGCACCAGCATTCGTTTGAGCATCGTACGCGAAGGGCGTAAGCCTTTTGATGTGACCCTCAAGCGCGCCGTGATTAAAAGTCGTAGCGTAAAAAGCCAGCTGCTCGACACCGATTACGGTTTTATCCGCATCAGTCAGTTCCAAGTCAATACCGGCGGCGAAGTTGAGAAAGCACTACGCAGCTTAAAGAAAGACAATAAAGGCACGCCTCTTAAAGGGCTGATCTTGGATTTGCGTAATAACCCAGGCGGCGTACTACAAGCTGCAGTCGAGGTCACTGACCACTTTTTAAGCTCGGGTTTGATCGTTTACACCAAAGGCCGCTTAGCCAATGCGGAGCTGCGTTTTTCCGCCAGTGCAGCTAACGCTAGCGCCGGTGTACCGCTGGTTGTTTTGATTAATGGTGGCAGCGCCTCAGCCTCAGAAATTGTTGCCGGCGCTTTGCAAGACCATAAGCGTGCGGTCCTGATGGGCACAGATAGCTTTGGTAAAGGTTCGGTACAAACCGTGTTGCCGCTGAATAACGACCGGGCCCTAAAGCTCACCACTGCACTGTATTACACGCCTAAAGGCCGTTCAATTCAGGCGCAAGGCATTGTTCCTGATATACATGTGGAGCGCGCTAAGATCAGCCAAGAAGACCGTGTACTCGGGATTAAAGAAGCCGACTTAGCCGGTCACTTAGGTAATGGCAATGGCGGCCCAGATAAACGCAAAAAAGCCGACAAAGATGCAACTCCGCGTCTGCAGGATGAGGACTATCAAATCAATCAGGCGATCAATTTGCTCAAAGGTATGAATGTCCTAAATACCTCTAACGCTAAGTAAGCCATACTCGGTCTGCTCTGGGCAATCATGCTGTATATAATACCAGCACTATTTCCTACTGCTAAGACTTTAACAGCCTATTCAGGGGCCGCTTGCGCCGCCCTCGCTATTCATCCTCACACTCAAAGTACGAGGTCTTACGCGACCTTGATAAAAACGGCATCTCAGCACGCTCAGATGCCGTTTTTATAAGCGGCGAACAGCCTTCAGTGCGGCTATTGGCGCACCACAATACCCTGACTGGCCAAATAGGCTTTGGCTTCTTGGATAGTGTATTCACCAAAGTGAAAAATACTCGCCGCCAAGACTGCATCAGCTTTACCCAGCAAAATACCATCGGCTAAGTGCTGCAAGTTACCCACACCACCCGATGCAATCACTGGAATATTGACTGCATCGCTAACGGCGCGGGTCACGCCCAGATCAAAACCGTTTTTCATCCCATCTTGATCCATACTGGTCAGCAGAATTTCACCAGCACCGTAGCTTTCCATTTTCTTCGCCCACTCAACCGCATCAATACCAGTTGGTTTGCGTCCACCATGGGTAAAGATTTCCCAGCGTGGCGGCTCACCAACAGCTGAGACTTGCTTGGCATCAATCGCGACAATAATCGATTGCGAGCCAAAGTGCTGCGCGGCTTCTTGGACAAACTCAGGGGTAAATACTGCCGCTGAGTTGATCGAAACTTTATCCGCCCCCGCATTGAGCAGATTGCGGATATCATTCACAGTGCGTACACCACCACCGACAGTCAGTGGGATAAACACTTGACTGGCCATGCGCTCAACGGTCTGCAGCATGGTGTCGCGACCTTCCAGCGTGGCAGTAATATCGAGAAAGGTAATCTCGTCAGCCCCTTGCTCGTTATAACGACGAGCAATTTCAACTGGATCGCCAGCATCACGAATATTCTCGAATTTTACGCCTTTTACTACACGGCCATTTTCAACATCAAGGCAAGGAATGATACGTTTCGCGAGCGTCATGCGGCTCTCCACAGAGTCAATTAAGTTGCACTAGTGTAATAAAAAAGCCCTTGTTTAAAAGGGCTTTTTTAAACAAATTACTTGAAGCTATCGCACAAGGCTTGTGCCTCGGCAATATCCAAGGTGCCCTCATAAATGGCACGCCCGGTAATCGCACCGACAATACCTGGCGCACGTGCATCCAACAGTGACTGCACATCCCCAATATGATGAATACCACCTGAAGCAATCACAGGAATACGCGTGGCACGCGCTAATGCTGCAGTCGCCTCAACGTTACAGCCTTGCATCATGCCGTCTTTGGCAATATCAGTGTAAACAATTGCAGATACGCCATCGGCTTCAAAACGCTTAGCCAAGTCAACCACCTGCAGCTCGCTGATTTCAGCCCAGCCATCAGTCGCCACAAAGCCATTCATCGCATCCAAGCCGACAATCACTTTACCTGGAAAGGCTTTACAAGCCTGCGCGACAAACTCAGGTTCTTTTACCGCTTTAGTGCCAATAATCACATAGCTAACGCCAGCACGCACATAGTGCTCAATAGTATCCAAGTTGCGAATACCACCACCAATTTGAATCGGCAGATTCGGGTAACGTGCGGCAATGGCTTTGACCACGTCACCATTGACGGGCTGACCTTCAAAAGCGCCATTTAAGTCCACTAAGTGCAAGCGACGGCAACCCGCCTCAACCCACTTCGCGGCCATTTCCACTGGATCATTTGAAAAAACAGTAGAATCTTCCATACGCCCTTGGCGCAGTCGTACACAAGCACCATCTTTTAAATCAATCGCGGGAATAATCAGCATTAAATTAGCCTGCCTAAAGGTTAAGTCAATCAAATCACTCAGACGCGAGCGCTACCAGCGCCCGTCCCAAGCAACAAAATTTTGTAAAAGTTGTAAGCCGTCAGTATGGCTTTTTTCTGGATGAAACTGCACCGCAAAACGCGGGCCATCAGCCAACGCCGCAGCAAACTCTACGCCATACTGACAACTACCGGCCACTTGGCGCGGATTATCTGCAGCAACGTAGTAACTGTGGACAAAATAAAAGCGCGCTTGATCAGCAATGTTATGCCACAAGGGATGCGGCAAGCGCTGAGTGACTTGATTCCAGCCCATATGCGGCACTTTTAAGTGTTGCCCCGCTTGAGACAACTCAGGACCAAAGCCACGCACCTGCCCAGCAAATAAGCCGAGACAATCAACGCCGCCATTCTCTTCGCTGCTATCGAGCAAAGCTTGCATGCCCACACAAATCCCTAAAAAAGGTCGATCGCTGCTGACTTCACGAATCACATCGAGCAATTGATGACGCTGCATCTCGGCCATGCAGTCGCGGATCGCACCCACACCCGGCAGAACAACACGGTCAGCATCGCGGATCACTTGCGCATCACTAGTGATCTGCACACGCGCCGAGCTGACATGCTCAAGCGCCTTGCCCACCGAATGCAAGTTACCCATGCCGTAATCAATGACGGCGATGGTTTGCATCACAAGCTACCTTTGGTCGATGGCATACGTCCTTCCATACGCGGATCAATTTCTACCGCCATCCGCAGCGCACGGCCAAAAGCCTTAAACACTGTTTCAATCTGGTGGTGGGTGTTGATGCCACGTAGGTTATCAATATGCAAAGTGACTTGGGCGTGATTGACAAAACCTTGAAAAAACTCTTGGAATAAATCCACATCAAAGCCGCCAACGACTGCGCGAGTAAAAGGCACATGCATTTGCAGTCCTGGACGGCCAGAAAAATCTAAAGCAACACGTGACAGCGCTTCGTCCATAGGTACATAGGAGTGACCATAACGGCGCAGACCACGCTTGTCGCCCACCGCTTTAGCAAAGGCTTGGCCAATAGTGATACCCACATCTTCAACGGTGTGGTGATCATCAATATGTAAGTCACCGGTGCACTGAATATCTAAATCAATCAAACCATGGCGCGCAACTTGATCCAGCATGTGCTCTAAAAACGGCACACCAATTGCAAAACGTCCCTCGCCAGTGCCATCTAAATTGATTGTGGCCTTAACTTGGGTCTCAAGCGTATTACGTTCAACAGAAACCTTACGTTCGGTCATGATTTGCTCCACCGCTAAAAGCCGCATAATACGGCCGACTTGTACCATTAGTTGCTTATTATAGGCCTGCAACGGCGATGACCGCTACCGATAGACGTTTTTGAACGGTACACTAAGCCATCAGTTGTAGGAGTTTTGTCATGCCTGTTTACTTTGAAAGCGCTACACAGCCTAGCCAGCAAGACCTGGCCGACCTCGAAAAAATTTATGCCGATGCACCCAGCTGGCTGTTTGCACCCTATGCCGATGCAACAGCTCTAATCCAGCATGGCCTCAGCCAAAACACCCTAGTCACCGCACGCTTTAATAGTCGCCTGCTGGGCGCGGCCTTATTGAATAAGCATAGCGCGCACTGGTTATTATCACATGTCTGCGTGCGTGAACTGACGCGCCAGCGTGGTGTGGCGCGGCGTCTGGTTGAAGAGGCCTCACGTTTAGCCGAGGAAGCAGGGCAAGTGCTGCAGCTTGCAATCCCCCAAGATCAAGCAGAACTACTGCAGCTGGCCGAGAAGCACTCTCTGCTTATCGCACCCCTGGCCTAACTGCCTATAACGCACTGCACTGAGTGACTTACCTACTCAACAGCAAGCCCAATTGTTTTATTTTCCACAAGGAATCGGCCCGTGAAATCTTTTAGCAAACTTATCGGTCTGCTACTTCTAGGTCTGCTACTGCTGCTAGTAGCAGCCGGATTTGCTCTGACCCATTTTTTTGACCCCAACGACTACAAAGATGAAATCCGTCAATTAGCTCACAAACATGCCAATCTTGAGCTCGAGCTCAATGGCGATATTGGTTGGAGTTTATTTCCTTGGCTGGGTATCGAAATTACCGATGCCAAAGTGGCCAGTGCAGATACCCCCGATAAGCCTTTTGCTGACGTACGCCTCTTAGGCCTCTCCGTACAAGTGCTGCCACTGCTGCTGCGTAAAGAAATCCAAATGAGCGATATCCGCATTGACGGCCTAAACCTTAGTCTGCAGCGTAACGTTAAAGGCCAAGCTAACTGGGAAAACATTGGCCAACTGCGTGCCGCACACCCTAGCGTCACTGCGCAAGACGCTCAACTTGCCAGCACAATAGATACAGCACAGACAGCTCAAACTTCTGCACCGGCTAACACGCCACTGCAACTTGATATCAACAGTTTGATTATTAATGGCGCACGGATTGATTATCGGGATGAACACAGCGGTCAGCAATTTAACCTAGAAAGCGTGCAGCTGACCACTGGGGCTATTCGTGATAATCAACCGATTGCTCTGAAGTTCAGCGGTTTTTTCGGCAATGCTAAGCCACTGCTGCGCGCACGCATCGAGCTGTCCAGCAAAGCCAGTATTGATCAGGCCCGACAACGCTACCAACTTGATGACATCAAACTATCAGGCGAAATTGCTGGCGAACCCTTCCAAAGCAAAACGGCCAACTTCACTGTACGCGGCAACCTGCTCTATGACCAAAGCGCACAATTGGCACGCTGGGACAATCTAAAGCTGTCAATTAACCAACTTAAAGCGCTCGGCGAACTACAAGCAACCCAGCTCAACAAACAGGCACAGCTCAGCGGTGCACTATCGATTGCCCCAGTTAACTTGCAAGAGTTTCTCAGCGGTATCGGTTTTGAACTGCCCGCCATGGCCGATAAAACCGCGCTCAGTCACTTTGAATTTAACTCTCGCCTGCAAGGAACACTCAACAGCTTAATGTTTAACGAGATGGCCTTAAGCATTGACCAAACGGCTCTATCAGGCAGCGTCGGCATTAAAGATTTCGCCAATACCAAGCTTTATGCCCAACTGCAAGGTGATCAATTAGATGCCGATCGTTATTTGCCGCCGGTTGTAAAAAAAGCACCTACCGCACGTCAAGCTGAAGTCAAACAACAAACCGAACAAGCCGGCAGCAGCGGTACTACAGTCTTACCTGATACGCCGTCAAAATCGGCATGGAGCAGCGATCAGTTGCTGCCGATTAAGCAGTTAGGCAAACTCAATGCTGATCTAGATCTGGCCTTTAATAAGCTGACCATCAGCAAGTTTCCCATCTCCCAGGCCAAATTTAATCTGCTCGCCAAACAGGGCGTGATCCGCTTAAATAATTTACAAGGCAACCTGTTTAACGGCGAGTTTAAGACCAGCGCCAGTCTTGATACTAAAGCTGAGCCTGCGCTGCTGACCTTTAAACAAACCACACACAATATTCCAGTTGAAAAAATTCTGCAGACCCTTGAGCAGGATGTCACCATCACCGGCTTACTCGACCTCGACACTGACTTGCGCACAAGCGGCAACAGTCAACAAAGTTGGGTTGATCACCTCAATGGCAACTTAAACTTCGCTCTGCACCAAGGTGTGCTGCCAGATGCCAATCTTGAACGCCAACTGTGCATCGGCATTGCCACCTTAAATCGCAAAAAACTCAGCGCCAACACCACAGCCAAAGACACGGCCTTTAACGATCTGCAGGGTTCACTAAAGATCCGCAATGGTCTGGCTAATAATCCCGATTTACGTGTCGCCATCCCAGGTATCAGCGTAAAAGGTAAAGGCGATATCGACTTACGCGTCCTTAGTCTTGATTACTATTTGGGCATTATTATCGAAGGCGATACCCATCCGATGCCTGACCCTGCCTGCCAAATCAATAAACGCTATGTCGGCTTAGAATGGCCGGTGCGCTGCCGCGGACCCTTGGAGTTGGGCGCGAAAGCCTGTCGGATTGATCAAGATGGCTTAGGTAAAATTGCTGCCACCCTCGCGGGTGAAAAACTCACCGAAAAGCTGGATGAAAAACTCGGTGACAAAATAAGTCCTGAATTAAAAGATGCCCTCAAAGGGTTATTTAAACGATGAGTCCAGATGCCTTTGGCCCCGCAGTCGTTGCTTGGCATACTGAGCACGGTCGTAAAAACTTACCTTGGCAGCAGGATATATCGCCGTATCGCGTGTGGATCTCGGAGATTATGCTGCAACAAACCCAAGTAGCGACCGTACTCGGCTATTTCGCACGTTTTATGCAGGCTTTGCCCACTGTACAAGCCCTAGCGGCGGCGCCGCTGGATGAAGTGCTGCATTTGTGGACAGGTTTAGGCTATTACACTCGGGCGCGTAACTTGCACAAAACCGCGCAACAGGTGTGCGATAACTACCAAGGTGAGTTTCCACGCAGCGCTGCACTTTTAGCTACGTTGCCTGGGATTGGCCCGTCCACCGCTGGAGCCATTGCCAGCCTCAGCATGGGCTTACGTGCACCTATCCTCGATGGCAACGTAAAACGCGTACTGGCACGCTACAGCGCCTTAGAAAGCTACCCTGGCGGCAGCCAAGCCAGCAAACAATTATGGCAACTGGCTGAATTGCTAACCCCGCAGCACGATGTTGCCCAGTACACTCAGGCAATGATGGATTTAGGCGCCACGCTGTGTACACGCAAACAACCACAATGCGTGCGTTGTCCGGTACGCAGCGGCTGTTTAGCCTATCAAAGGAACCAACAACACCTCTTGCCCGCGCCGCGCCCACGTAAGGAGCTGCCTGTAAGGCGCGTAGCGATGCCATTATTGGTCAACCAGGACGATGACATCTTTTTACAACAGCGCCCAACCACAGGCCTGTGGGGCGGCCTTTGGAGTTTGCCTGAACTCAGCGATATCAACTTGCTTGCACCGCTCTTAGCGCAACACCAACTCACTCCCCAGCAACAACACAGATTAGTGCCGCTGCGCCACACCTTTAGCCATTTCCATTTAGATATCGAGCCTTGGCTGATTCGTGTGCAGAGCAGCGCGCCATTTAGCGTAGCCGAAAATAATTGGCTCTGGTATAACCCACACAACCCTCAGCGCTTAGGTTTAGCAGCTCCAATTAAAGAGCTTATTGAGCGCGTACTTATTCAGCTGCAACAGGAGAATTAAGATGACTCGTATGATTATGTGCCGCAAACATCAGCAAGAACTGGCCGGCTTAGCCCAGCCGCCCTTCCCTGGTAGTAAAGGCGAAGATATCTACAATAATATTTCCCAACAAGCCTGGGGCGAATGGCAAACCCACCAAACCATGCTAATTAACGAGCGTCATCTGAATATGATGAATGCCGATGACCGCAAATTTATCATGCAAGAAATGGACAAATTCTTCGCTGGTGAAGACTTTGCCAAGGCTGACGGTTACGTGCCGCCCAGCCAATAAAAACTATTTTCACAAAGATCCTTGACGGCAGGGCGATAAATCTATTTAATAGCACCCCGTTGAGCCCTGATAGCTCAGTCGGTAGAGCAGAGGATTGAAAATCCTCGTGTCGGCGGTTCGATTCCGTCTCAGGGCACCATATTTAAAAAACTCATTCAATTTGAATGAGTTTTTTTTTGCAAAAATTTTACCTATCGACAGCCTAGCAGCCATTTATACTGTGTTGCTGTACGGCATTAAGCGCTCTCGCCAAACACCTATTCAGTATATAATCTGAGACATCTCTCATTCTGAGTTTGCCGCCCAAATGAAGCCGACACCTGCCCGATTAAAATATTTTTTAGTGTATGCACTGCTGGGTACAAGCTGGGTGCTCGGTAGCTTTAGCGTATCTGTTGGATGGGCGCACACCGCTGATAGCAGCACACAATTACTTTTGCTCAGTCTCGCCGTATTTGTCTTAGTCTCTGGGCTGTACTGGTTTGTTGTTACACAACGCCAAAGTCAACAACAATCACAGCAACAGATCGATGCACAGGTCAGTCTAGAACGCCTTAAGCTGGCCTTAGACTCAGCGCAAGAGGCCTTGTGGGACTGGAGCTTAAACAAGCAACAGGAGGTATTCTTTTCCACCACCTATTGCGCCAATCTTGGTTATAGCCAAGCAGAATTCGGCACCAACCAGCAGGCGTGGCAAAGTCGCTTAATCCCTGAAGAGCGCGAACGTATTTATCGGCACGTGATGCGTTTTATTGCCGAAGGCGATGGCAACTACGACAGCACCTACCGCATGCTGCACAAAGATAACAGCCCGCGCTGGATACGCTCGCGCGGGCGCTTAATCAAAAACGCCCAAGGCCAACCGGTACGTTTTATTGGTATTGCGCAAGATATCACCAAGCAACGTGGTGCAGAGGAACGCTTAAAACAAGCCAATGCAGTGTTTGAATGCACCCATGAAGGTGTCTTAATCTCTGACAACACCAATACCATTGTGCATATCAATCCAGCCTTTAGTCATATTACCGGCTATAGCGCCGATGAAGTCATTGGACAAAAACCCAGCATGTTTAAGTCTGGACGCCATACACCTGAATTTTATAAATCCTTATGGACCACCTTAGAAGCCACCAATGAATGGAGTGGTGAAATTTGGAACCGCCGTAAAAATGGTGAAGTACTGCCGCAATATCAAACCATTCGGCTGATTCGTGATGAAAATGGCTTTATCTCGCATAACGTCGCAGTTTTTTCAGATATTTCGATTCTAAAAGACTCACAATCAGAGCTCAATTATCTCTCACTCTATGACCCGCTGACCGGCTTGGCCAACCGTCCACATCTCTACGAACGATTAAAAAAAGCCCTGCAAGCCGCTATTGATCTGCACAAAAACAGCACTCTGTTCTTAATCGACTTGGATCATTTTAAAAATATCAACGAAAGCTTAGGCCACAGTGTCGGTGATCAACTGCTGCAAAAAGTGGCTCTACGCATCACCAAAAACATCAACAAAAGCTGCACATTAGCCCGTATTGGCGGTGATGAGTTTGTCTTGATCAGCGAAACAGCCACCAGCCCTATTGAAGCAGCAATGATCGCGAAAAAAGTCATTAAGGCCTGTAAAGAGCCTTTTGTTTTAGATAACAATGAACTGTTTATAAGCGCCAGTGTGGGTATCTGCTTGTTTCCACGAGCAGGTGACACTGTTGAAGAAATCATGCGTAATGCCGACTCGGCACTGAGTAAAGCAAAAGCCAGTGGCCGTGATACATTTGCCTTCTACTCATCTGAACTGACTGAACTCGCTCTACAGCGAATTCGGATTGCCAGCGAGTTACGTCATGCGTTAGAAACCGAAGGCTTGCAAGTCTACTACCAGCCGGTCTATGCACTGGATACGCTGCAATTAGTCGGCTGTGAAGCCTTAGTGCGCTGGAATCACCCTGAGCGCGGCTTACTAACGCCCAATGAGTTTATTCCTATTGCGGAAGAAAATGGCCTGATTAGCTTAGTTGATGAGTGGGTACTGCAGCATGCTTGCCAACAAATGCGTCAATGGCTGGATGCCGGTACTCAATTACAAGGTATCGCAGTCAACCTATCCAGCCGCTCCTTGTCCAATCCGGCACTGGCAACAACAGTTGCCAGTGCCTTGCTCAAGGCCAATATTGCGCCGCAGTTTCTAGAATTAGAAGTCACCGAAAGCACTATTATGGAAGATCCAGAGAACGCTGATCAACTGTTAAACGAACTGCGTTTGCTCGGTGTGCAGTTAGCCATTGATGATTTCGGCACCGGCTACTCATCGTTAGCACGCCTGAAATCCTTACCTGTGCATAAACTAAAAATTGACCAGAGTTTTGTGCGTAATCTACCCAGTAACACTGACGATAAGGCGATTGTTCGCGCCATTATCGCGCTGGGCACCAGCTTGGGCCTTAAAATACAAGCCGAAGGCATCGAAACAGAAGAGCAATTGCAATTTTTACAACAACAAAACTGTACTTTAGGCCAAGGTTACTGGTTTGGTCGCCCTGTCCCAGCAGAAGCCTTTACCCAGCTACCGAGCGCTAGCGCTACTGATCAGGAAAACCCAGCCTAGGCACGGCTAAACACGGGCTAAACTTAAAAAGAACAACATAAAGAACGGCGCCGCTACGGTGAGAATCAAACCGCTGATAATCGCCGTTGGTACATACTCATAATGGCAGGCTTTACGCACAAAAGGTAAGGTGGTATCCATCGCCGTGGCCGCGCAGACCGCAATGCTGCTATTGGCATATTTACCACCCAATAAAAACACCACAGTTAAGCCAATCAGCTCACGCATCAAGTCATTAAGCAGCGCCACACTGCCGTAAGCATCGCCCAAATATTGCCCAGCCAAGGCCCCCGACAAACTAAACCAGCCAAAACCGGTACTCAGCGCCAGCGCGACCGCTAACTGCTCTCCGGTCACCAGACTAATCAGCACGCCAGCCAACATCGAGCCAATCATCACTAAACAAGGGATCAGCAACACCCGCGGTGCCAACCATGAGCGGCTAATGGTGACTTGTGCCAAATCAATGCCAATCAGCAACAGCAACACATACAGCCAGTAAGAGATATTAAAGACAACCTCGCCCAGCTGATTTTCATGCCAATGCAAACGGTAAAAAAATGCACCGAGCAACACCAAGCTAAAGGCAATTAAACATTCTTTTAATGGATCCCTGAGCGCTGCCCACGAACTGGGCTCATGATCCTCTGCCGCAGGCTTACGGTTAAATGGCATAATTAGCACAAAGACTAGGCTACTGATGGTAAAAGCATAGAGCGCCGCGTGTTTAAGGATATCCAGCCCTGCTGCCAGCGAATTAAACGCCTCACCAGACTCCAATCCAATCACAAATAAAATACTCCACACCACCGGCGTAATCCATTTAATGGCGCTATGTACCATGCGTTTTACCAGTATCTGGCCTAAAGCATAGCCACCGACTAAAAATAATAAAATCGGTAAGACAGAGGATAAAATATTATATAACACAGCAGTCACAGACAGCCTCTTCAGAATCAAGGTAAGAATAGAGAAAGGTCAAAGAATGGCGGCTAGTCTAGTGCATTGCCTATTTAAAAGGGGGCCGCTTGGGGGGTTATTTATTCTTTTAGCGCAGCCCCAAGCCCCCCGCCCGCCTACGCGGCGACACTTTATCCTTTATCGAGGGCTGGCCAGTCGTTTATGCTAGGTAGCTTGCACATATCTAGATCGAGTCGTGATGAGCAGTACTGCACGCAACGCCCTGTTATTAATGATTGGTAGCTCCCTTATTCTGGCGTTGTCGTTAGGCATTCGCCATGCCTTTGGTTTGTTTTTACAACCCATGAGTAGTGAGTTTGGCTGGGGCCGTGAAATCTTCGCCTTTGCCATCGCCATCCAGAATTTGATTTGGGGTATGCTCCAGCCTTTTGTCGGCGCTTTTGCCGATCGTTATGGGGTCAAGCGCACCGTTTTTATTAGTGCCCTAGCCTATATCCTCGGCTTAGTCTTAATGGCCTACGCCAATACCCCTTCAGCGCTGATTTTAAGTGCCGGCGTGTTAATTGGCTTTGGCTTATCCGGCACCTCATTTGCCGTATTACTGTCGGCTGTGGGGCGCTCGGTTGCACCAGAGAAACGCAGTATGGCGATGGGCATGGCCAGTGCCGCCGGCTCCTTTGGCCAATTTGTTATGCTGCCTGGTACCTTAGGTTTACTGGAGTGGCTGGGTTGGTCAGCGGCTTTACTGGTCAGTGCTGGACTGATTGCCTTGCTCCTGCCCTTGTCACGTATGCTGAAGGAAGATCTTACTCCTGCCGATGAGAGCAAAAAGCTGCCGCTGCGCACGGTATTAAAACAAGTGGCGGGGCATGCTGACTTTTGGCTGCTGTCGTTAGGCTTCTTTGTCTGCGGTTTTCAGGTGGTGTTTATTGGTATCCACATCCCCGCCTACTTGGTCGATCAGCATCTACCCGCACAGGCTGGCACGACGGTGTTAGCCTTAGTCGGACTCTTTAATATTGCAGGGACTTGGTGTGCAGGCTGGCTTGGCGGGCATTATTCAAAACCGCACTTACTTGCGGGGTTATACTTTTTGCGCGCGATTGCCATTACCTTGTTCTTTTATCTGCCACTTAGTGAGTTCTCCGCCTATGCCTTTGCTGTGGCAATGGGCTTACTCTGGCTGTCCACGGTACCGCTGACCAACGGCACCATTGCTACGATGTTTGGTGTACGGCATTTATCTATGCTGGCTGGGATAGTATTTTTATTCCACCAAGTGGGCTCATTTTTAGGCGGCTGGCTGGGCGGTTTAGTCTATGACCAAACCGGTAGTTATTCGTTAGTCTGGCAACTCTCGATTGTTTTAAGCGTAATGGCAGCGCTGCTAAATTTGCCCATTCGCGAGCGTTTTATCAGCTTCACTACCGCGCATAAAAGTGTTTAGCAGGAGAAAGCATGACGAAAAAATATCTGTATATCACTGCTGCAGTTTTAGCACTGGGCACAGTGCTGGTCGCGGCGTGGTGGGGCTGGTCGCAAGCAGGGCTCGCGGTATTGCAGCTGGATATGGGTGTTTGTTAATCAGCCGGATGGCCCAAACCACAGGCGCAACTGTTGTTATCCCAATGTAATACAGCGCGGCCACTGAGATGCCGCGCTAAGTGGCGGTTAAAATAGCCGGCTAAATTAAAAATCGCCCCACAACTGCTGCGCGACACTTAATGCCACCACCGGCGCGGTTTCGGTGCGCAACACCCGTGGGCCTAAGCGCGCAGGCTGAAAATCATACTGCCCGGCCTGCGCCACTTCTGCTTCAGTTAAGCCACCTTCGGGGCCGATTAAAAAGGCTAAAGTACTGGGTGCGTTATGTTGGCTTAACGGCTGCGCCAGCGGATGCAAAACCAACTTCAAATCAGCTTGCACACGGGCTTGCCAGTCTTTAAGTTGTTGCGGTGCATGCACTACAGGTACTTTAGAGCGCCCGCACTGCTCACAGGCGCTGATGGCAATCTGCTGCCAATGCTCTAGGCGTTTCTGCGCGCGCTCATCGTTTAAGCGCACCTCACAGCGCTCAGTGAACAAGGGGGTAATTTCTGCCACACCCAGTTCAGTGGCTTTTTGAATCGCCCAATCCATACGTTCGCCACGGGATAATCCTTGGCCTAAATGTATATGCAAGGATGATTCGGCAAGGCCGTCGAAGCGCTCCAGCAGATCCACCTGCACCGCCTTCTTAGTGACGCTGCTCAAGCGACCGCGATACTCTTGGCCACTGCCATCAAAGAGTTGCACCGCCGCGCCCACAGTTAAACGCAGCACCCGACTGAGGTAGTGCGCTTGCGCCTCAGGTAAGTCATAGACAGCCAACGCCAAAGGCCCAGCAACAAAAAAACGCGGTAGCGACATCATTCAACTCCAGGCATTAAAAAACCACGCTATGGTGCGTGGTTTTTTATAGAGCGTCTAGCCGTTAATCGCGCGTTGCACGATCAATGCCTTCAGTGGCCACTTCGGCCAGCCAATCAATTTGCTCAGGAGTGATCACATAAGGTGGAATAAAGTACACCACATTGCCTAATGGGCGCAGCAAGGCACCTTTGGCCATGGCATGCTCAAACACCTTCAGCCCACGGCGTTCTTGCCAAGCAAAGGGTTCTTTAGTGGCTTTATCTTTAACCATTTCAATCGCCAGCACCATGCCGGTCTGACGCACTTCAGCCACATGCGGATGATCCTTAAGGTGCTCGGTGGCCTTGCCCATATGCTTGGCTAAGACTTTGTTGTTTTCAATCACATTGTCTTGGGCAAAAATATCTAAAGTGGCCAAGGCCGCAGCGCAAGCCAGTGGATTACCGGTGTAGGTATGCGAATGTAAAAAGGCGCGCATTCTATCGTATTCAGCGTAGAAAGCCTGATACACATCTTCAGTGGTCATAATCGCCGCCATGGGCAAATAACCACCGGTCAAGGCTTTGGATAAAATCATAAAGTCCGGGGTGATATTGGCCTGCTCACAAGCAAACATACTCCCGGTGCGGCCAAAACCCATGGCAATTTCATCAACAATCAAATGCACACCATACTCATCACAGGCTTCACGCAGTAAAGTCAAATAGATCGGATGGTACATGCGCATACCGCCTGCGCCTTGCACCAGCGGCTCTAAAATCACTGCGGATAACTCCGCGTGATGCTCAGCCAGCGTCTGACGCATAGGCTCAAACATTAAGCGTGAATGCGCTTCCCAACTCACCCCTTCTGGGCGGTGGTAGCAGTCCGGACTGGGCACTTTAATGCAGTCCATCAGCAAAGCTTTATAGGTTTCAGTAAATAGCGCGACATCGCCCACGGCCAAAGTCGCCAAGGTTTCACCGTGGTAACCGTTGCTGATGGTGGCAAAACGTTTTTTGTTTGGCTGATCATGATTGAGCCAATAGTGATGGCTCATTTTCAGTGCCACTTCAATACCGGAGGAGCCATTATCGGCATAGAACACGCGCTCTAAACCCTGCGGCGTCATCGCCACTAAACGCTCTGACAACTCAATCACTGGCGCATGGCTAAAACCAGCGAGCATCACATGCTCAAGCTGATCCAATTGCTGTTTAATCCGATCATTGATCCGTGGATTGCAGTGGCCAAATATATTGGTCCACCAAGAACTCACCGCATCTAAATAGCGGTTACCATCAAAATCTTCCAGCCAAATACCCTCAGCACGACGAATCGGCACAATAGGCAAGGTTTCATGGTCTTTCATTTGTGTGCAGGGATGCCAAAGTACGGCTAAATCGCGCTGCATCCATTGATCATTTGAACTCAAGTGTTTGCTCCCATTTATCGACGATTTAGCCTATCAGATGCACCCCTCTCTGACAGGAAAACCTGTTTTATTCTTGTTTAGGCTCAGGCGTACAACTCAATTGCAACTGTAAGCGATGACGTTCACCCGCTGCCAGCAGTAGATGGTCATCCAACACATTAGCGGTTTCAATACAGAGCATCTGCTGCCACGCCTCTTTAGCAAAACCGCTGAGATTTTCTGCTTTAGCCGTCCACGGATTCCAGACAATCGCCGAGCGTGAACCTTGGCTGCGCAAATGAATGCGCCGCTGCCAGCCCCGATCAATAATTTGCAGATGCTCAGGCACCTGAGTGTAAATACGATCGATTTCACCGCTAAAGGTTAGCGCGCCCGCTTGCTCACGTAACTGCCATTGCGCAAGGGTTTCATAATAAGGGCAGCCGGCTAGGCCCTCGACTGCAACCTTGTGGATATCACTCACAGCAAAATAGCTGTGCAGCGCCTGACTGATAGCCAATGGCTGGCTGCCTAAATTGTGATTGTCCAGCACCAGGGTTAAGCCCTCATTGAGCTCAATATGCAAGTGCAACCTCGCCGCCTGCGGCCAGCCGGCCAAGCCTTGACTGGCATCCAACTGCAGACTTAATTGCACACCCTGACTGTCAGCGCTGCTGTGCAGCAACTGCCACTCTAAAGTGCGCGCTAAGCCATGAAAAGGTACAGCGCCAGTGGTGGTTTTTTGTACCGCCTCTGGATTGCGTTGCAGATCGCCAAACCAAGGCCAACAGAGCGGCACGCCACCACGCACGCTTTGCCCCTGCTGATATTCGGCACAATCACTGAGCCAAATCAGCGGCGGCTGCTCAATATCAGGAAAATAACTGAGGACTTGCCCACCTTGCGCACAGATATCCAGCTGCGCTGAACCAAAACGTAAACGCCAGCCCGGCAAGCCAGAAAAATCCATTGGTGTTATCGAATGCTGCATCTTCAGTTCCCCTGCCCGATCAACTTAATTGCCACCATACAACTGATTGGGCAACCAGGTAATAAGCTCTGGCCACACATAAGCAATCACCAACATGCTCAGCTGAATCCCAATAAAAGGTAAAACGCCACGGTAAATCGTGGTGGTCGGCACAGACGCTGGAGTAACGCTGCGTAAATAGAACAAGGAAAAGCCAAACGGCGGGGTTAAAAATGAGGTTTGCAGATTTAAAGCAATCATCACTCCAAGCCACACCGGATCTAAACCCATCGACAGCAACACTGGGCCAACAATGGGCACCACCACAAAGATGATTTCAATAAAGTCGAGAATAAAGCCCAACAAGAAAATCACTAGCATGACTAAAAAGAAGGCACCCAGTACGCCACCGGGCAGTTGCGCAAATACATTTTCAATCATCACATCGCCGCCAAAGCCGCGAAAGACCAGAGAAAAAAGTGAGGCGCCAATTAAAATCATAAACACCATAGCGCTGATTTCAGCGGTGCCAAAGGCTACTTCACGCAAGCGACTGATCTTCAACTGCCCTTTAAGCAAGGCCAGCACCAATGCACCAATCGCACCTAAAGAGGCCGCCTCAGTTGGCGTGGCGACACCGGCTAAAATTGAGCCCAATACCGAACCCATCAAGACCAAGGGCGGCAGCAAAGCTTTAAATAAACGGCCCCACTCTATCGGTCCTAAAGCCTCTTGCGGTAAGGCAGGCAGTTTTTTTGGCTGAGTCATCGCCACAAAAATCAAATAGGCAATGTACATGCCCACCAGCAAGACACCGGGCAGCAAAGCCCCCATAAATAAGTCGCCGACAGACACGGTTTTCGGAGTAAACACACCCATGCGAATTTGCGCTTGTTGATAGGCACTGGAGAGCACATCGCCGAGCAGCACCAAGATAATCGACGGCGGAATAATCTGCCCCAAGGTGCCTGTCGCAGCTAAGGTACCAGTGGCCACGGCCGGATCATAACCACGACGTAGCATGGTTGGCAGCGCCAGCAAACCTAAGGTCACTACAGTAGCGCCAACCACTCCGGTACTGGCGGCCAATAAAGCACCTACCACGCACACCGAAATCGCCAAACCACCGCGCAAGGTGCCAAATAAGCGCGACATGGATTCCAATAAGTCTTCCGCCACCCGCGATTTTTCCAGCATCACCCCCATAAAGACAAACAAGGGCACTGCCAGCAGGGTTTGGTTGTTCATAATGCCGAATAAACGGTTAGGCAAGGCCTGCAAAAAGACCGGATCAAACACACCGCTCAACATGCCAATCACGGCAAACAACAGGGACACACCACCGAGGACAAAGGCCACCGGATAGCCCATCACTAAAGTCAGGCAAATAGTGATAAATAAGGCAATCGCCAGTACTTCAGTCATGCTGCATATCCTTAACCGCACGTGGCGTGCACAATTGCTGGATCAATAAAACTAAGTCGGCGCACGCCTGCAGCAATAAGCTGCCCACCAAAAGTAAAATAATACTTTTTTGCACATACATAAAACCTAAGCCGCCGGTCTCGCCGGAGGTTTCATGCATCGCCCAAGAGCTGGCCACATAACCCCAGCTGTTCCAACCTAAAAACAAACACATCGGCAGCAGCAACAACAGATGACCACTGCTATCCACTAAAGCTTTTTTGCGCGCAGAAAAATTTTGGTAAAAGATATCCACACGCACATGTGCGCCACGCTGCAGCGCCCACGCCGCGGTACCCATAAAGGTCAGCGCATGGGCATACATCACCGCTTCTTGCAGCGCCGTAGCGCCAATCCCAAAGGCATAGCGTAAGACCACCACACAGGCGGTGCCCAGCACCAGAAATAAGGTCAGCCACGCACAGGCTCGGCCCAACGCAGCATTGGCAGCCTGAATCCACGTAGCAATACGCACCGGCCAAGAGAATAAGGACATAAGAAAGCTTCTAAAACTAAGTGAGTTGCTAATTGTAGGGGCTGTGCACAAAATTGACCATGTACATCTTATCCACCTCTGACGTGCATGGTGCTGTGGATAAGCTGGGGAGACTCAGCGCTAAGCTAGAGCTAGCAAGGCTTACAGCCAAGTGCTCAATAAACGTACAGCTGTTTTAAACTGTACACAATACACTGGGATGGGATTGTGGATAAGCTGTTCACTACTGCCTAGAGAGCACAGTCTGCGGGGCTTACAGCCTGTTGATGTTTTTTTAAGCAACTCCTCGTCGATATCCCCAGCCACCACTTATCCACTGCCCTGTATCTTAGCTAATTCCACGATAAAGACACTTTATCCACACTAGAGAAGCAACGCCCAACATCTTATCCACTTGGAGCGTGCATGGGCTTGTGGATAAGCTGGGGAGACTCAGCGCTAGGCTAGAGCTGGCAAGGGGTACAGCCGAGTGCTCAATAAATGTACAGCTGTTTTAAACTGTGCACAATACACTGGGATGGGATTGTGGATAAGCTGTTCACTACTGCCTAGAGAGCACAGCCTGGGTGGCTTACAGCCTGTTGATGGTTTTTTAAGCAACTCCGCTGGCGCATCCTTAGCCATCACTTATCCACTGCTGGATATCTTAGCCAACATTTTAATCAGCGCTGGGTTATCCACGCCAGAGAGCTAACTCCCAGCCGCTTATCCACCTAGAGCGTGCATGGGCCTGTGGATAAGCTCGGGATACTTAGCTGTACGCTAGTACTGACAAGGCGTGCAGCCAAGTGTTCAATAAATGTACAGCTGTTTTAAACTGTGCACAATACATAGGGATGGTGCTGTGGATAAGCTGTTCATCTTCGCCTAAGCGCTAGAGGGCATGGGGCTTACAGAGAGTTGTCTATTTTTTGAGCAACATTTCATACGATGCACACCTAGATTGCCCAGTCGCCGGTGGCAAGCGCGGGTATGTCTCTATTTTCAAGCGAATATAAATTGACAGCCTGCGCCACTCGCCTAACAATGCGGAAAATTTATACCCACCAACCCACACTCATGGATAAGCACAATGTCACCACGCTTCATGACGTTACTCGGGGTTATTATTATTGCTGTCGCAGTATGGGGGTTGTTGCGCGGTAGAATTCTGGCAGGCGCTCGCGGTCTGCGCAGCAACTACTACTATAAAAATGATAATCCATTTAGTTTCTATGGTTTTGTGCTGATCTATCTATCGATTGGCTCTTTTATTCTCTACCAATCGCTGCTCTAGCGCTGACTCAAGCCAGTCATTCCCGACTTATCCACCCTGCGCGTGCAGCAGTCTGTGGATAAGCTGGGGAGACTCGCCGCTAAGCCTTATCTGACGCGGCTTAGCGGGGCGTGATCAATAAATAACCAGTATTATAAAACTGTCCACAACCCAGTACCAAGAATCTGTGGATAACTTGTTAGTAGAAACCTTAACTCATTGTTTTATAAAAGCTTTAGCCTGTTGATTACTTTTCCGGCAGAGCCTTGCGACCCTGCTTTAAAACGCGCAATGCATCCCAGCTATACAGCGCCAGCGCCGCCCAAATAAAGCCAAAGAAGATAAATGAACTGGCGGCAAAGGGCTCGTTAAACACCAATACTGCTAACAGCAGCAATACTGTCGGGGTGATGTACTGCAAAAAAGCCAAAGACGCATAAGGTAGATTTTTTGCTGCTTCGTTAAAGCACAGCAAGGGCAATAAGGTGACTGGACCTGCAGCGGCCAGCCAAAACATCTGCGTACTCCCCAAAAACTCGCTTTGCATACTGGCCGCTTGCGGATTGATCCACAGCCAAGCTAAAGCCACAGGCACCAGCATCCAGGTTTCTACCGCTAAGCCAGGTAAGGCCGCCACCGGCGCTTGCTTACGAATCAAGCCATAGAAACCAAATGAGCAGGCCAAGGCCAAGGAAATCCAAGGGACTTTACCCAAGCTCCAGACTTGTAAACCAACCCCTATGGCCGCTAAGCCAATCGCTACCCACTGCAAACGACGTAAACGCTCACCCAGAAACAGCATGGCCAATAAGACATTGACCAACGGGTTGATGTAATAGCCTAAACTGGCTTCCACCATACGGTCATAGTGGACAGCCCACACATAAATCAACCAGTTACTGGCAATCAGCGTTCCCGAAGCGGCTAAAACCATAAAGCGTTTAGGATGCTCGTACAGCTCTTGCCACCAACCTTTGTGTCGCCAAATCAACAATAAACCCAAGCTAAACAGCGCCGACCACAACACGCGATGAACTATTACCTCGTCAGCAGGCGTGCCATCGAGGGTTTTAAAGTACAACGGAAACATACCCCACACGCTATAAGCGAGCAGGCCCAGCAGATAACCACGGCGGGGATTGGGTGTAACACTCATATTAGTTAGCCAGCTAACGAAAAATTCAATTCATTCTAAGCTGCATCACTGCAGCTGTCTTGCCCACTGTTAAAATAGCTTTAAATAAGGCTCATCTAAGGCTGCACGCTGTTCACGTAAAATCAAAATCTGCTCGCCCCAATAACGCTCTGTACCAAACCAAGGAAAGCTTTGCGGGAACGCCGGATCATCCCAGCGCTGCGCCAGCCATGCACTGTAATGCAACAAACGTAAGGCCCGTAAACCTTCAATCAAGGGGAGCTCGCGCGGGGAAAAATCATAAAACTCTTGATAGCCATCGACCAACTCCGACAGCTGCGATAAACGCTCTTGATAATCGCCAGCCAACATCATCCATAAATCCTGAATCGCTGGTCCCATGCGGCAGTCATCTAAGTCGACCATAAAAAAACTTTCATCACGGCACAATAAGTTGCCCGGATGACAATCACCGTGTACGCGTATCGCGGTATAGGGATGCTCAGCAAATAAGGCATCCACCTTAATCAGCAGATCACGCACCACTGATTGCCAAGCAGGACGCAAGCTTTTTGGCACATGTTCGCCGCTACACAGGCGCTCGAATGAGGCATGCCCATAGGTTGCAACATTCAGCTCAGGGCGCTCAATAAAGGGCTTACTAGCACCCACCGCATGCAGTCGACCGAGCAACTGGCCGAGACGATACAACTGCTCTAAATTACCCGGCTCAGGTGCACGACCACCACGGCGCTCAAACAGCGCAAAGCGAAAACCAGCATGGCTAAATAGACTCTGACCCTTATGCTGCATGGGTGCCACTAAAGGCACATCGCAGTCCGCGAGCTCAAAGGAAAAGGCGTGTTCTTCGAGGATCTGCGCATCAGTCCAGCGCTCGGGGCGATAAAACTTGGCAATCAGTGGGGTTTTATCTTCAATTCCCACTTGATAGACACGGTTCTCATAGCTATTAAGTGCCAGCACACGCGCATCACTTAAAAAGCCTAGACTTTCGACCGCGTCTAAGACTAAATCGGGGGTCAACGCAGCAAACGGATGAGCAGACATGGCGAGCTCCTTAACTTGAATCACGCAGTGTAACAGGCTACCCATAAAACGCGGCACTGCTTAACGGCTCACCCAGAAAACATCTGTGCTGACGCGCTGCTTGATTGGCCAGCCATCAAGCACAAGGCCATCTAGGGCGGCATCACCCATCAGAATCAGTTGCTTCTAGGCGCGTCATCTCGACACAAGCGCAGGCGCTCAAGTTCGCTCTATAATGGACAGCATTCTGCTGATCATAGGCGGATTCACATAGTATTAAGGACGTTTTATGTCATATCTAAACAAAGGCCGAATCCTGATTTTAAGCCTCATAGGCATTGTCTTTGCCGTGCTGATCGGCTTACTGGCCGGCAACTACCTCAATACTGATAATGACGCTGCGCAAGCGATACGCGAAGCGGGCATTATTGTTTTGCCAACCAGCCGTGAACTGCCAGCCCTGCAATTGACCCGCACTGACGGCGCCCTACAGGATACTCAAAAACTAACAGGACAATGGAGTTTGGTGTTTTTTGGCTATACCTTTTGCCCAGATATTTGCCCAACCACTTTGGCCGAGTTGCGCCAGTTGAAAAAACTACTGCCGCAAGAGGCAAAAGATAATCTGCAAATTTTAATGGTCAGCGTTGATCCCTTCCGTGACAGCACAGAACAGCTCAAATTGTATTTGCAGTATTTTGACCCTGAATTTCTTGGCTTAACTGGTGAGCTGACTGATGTGCAAATCCTCAGCAACGCCCTGAGTATTCCCTTTATTCCTGGCGATACCAGCAAACCGCGCTACACCGTTGATCACAGTGGTAACTTAGCCATTATCAGTCCTGATGGACGTCAGCACGGTTTTCTACGCGCACCGCTGGATATAGCGAAAATCGCTGAACAACTGCCCAAGGTTATGGCGCCATAAAATAGGGAATCAGAAGGGTTGCGGCAATGATTAAGCTCATTGCCAGCGGCCAGCCATACATAATCACCCGCCAGCGTGTCTGGGTATGACGCAACTCCATAAAGCCATCAATAATTAAGCCTGACTTGATAATGGCCACGGCCAATACAGCCGTAACTTGGCTGGCCAATGTTATCGCACTGGCACCCAAATACACGGTAACTGCAGTCGCCACGACTAAGGCCAGCCAGCAAAGAATCAACACCTTGGTATTTGACATTGTGCTGCCCTACCCCAGTAAATACACAAGTGGAAAGATCATTACCCAAGCCAAATCGATCATATGCCAATACATCACGCCGGACTCCATACCGCTATGTTTCTGTGCATCAAAACCAAGCCGAAAACAGCGCCAAGCTAAAAATGCTAACACCAATAAGCCCAGCCACACATGCAAAAAGTGAAACAGGGTCAACAACCAGTACAAGGTGAAAAACGTATTGTGCTCAAGATCAAATCCAGCCTTGGCTAGATGCGTATATTCACTGAGCTTGAGCACCACATAAAGCATGGCTGAGGCAATCGCGGCAACCAGCAATAACCCCGCTTGCCGCGCTTGATTAACCCGCACCCGCTCCACCGCCAACGCGGCTAAAAAGCCGGACGACAACAAGCCCACCGTCATCGCAAAACCGGTCGACGGATCCAGCTCTGCACGCCCCGCCGCAAACAGCTCGGGGTAGAGCATTTGTGTCACACTAAAGGCGATAATAAATAACGTAAACGCCCCCAACTCAGCCAGAATAAAAATCCACATGGCCAAGTCACCCGGCAGCGCCTGGGTAGCTTGTGGCTTACTCAAAGTGGACATCAACCACATCCATTAAGGCTGCCACTGTTTGTGGATCATCGCTCAGAGGCTCGGCCAAACAGGCTAAACAAGCTTCACGCACTGGCATTCCCGCCTTGATCATTCGCGCGGTAAAAATCAATAAGCGCGTAGAGGCAACTTCTTCCAGATCATGATTTTCTAAACGGCGCAGGGCTTGGCCTAAGCGAACCACTTGCGCAGCCAGTTTGGCATCAACCCCTGCTTCGATTTCAACAATCTTCTGTTCTTCTGCAGCGCTTGGGTAATCAAAACGTAACGCGACAAAACGCTGACGGGTACTGGGCTTCATGCCTTTGAGTAAATTTTGATAACCGGGGTTATAGGAGACCACTAACATAAAGCTAGGCCCCGCTTTAATCGCTTCACCGGTGCGCTCTAAAAATAATTCACGGCGATCATCAGCTAATGGGTGCAAAACCACTGCGGTATCTTGACGCGCCTCGACCACTTCATCCAAATAGCAAATACCACCTTCGCGCACCGCTCGGGTCAATGGACCATCTTGCCACCACGTCCCCTCGGAACCGATCAAATGACGGCCCACTAAATCAGCCGCACTCAAGTCATCGTGACAGGCTACGGTATACAAGGGTAAATTTAAACGGTGTGCCATATGCTGGACAAAGCGTGTTTTGCCACAGCCCGTTGGGCCTTTAATTAACACGGGCATACCATGTTGCCACGCTTGACGAAAGACCACTTCCTCGTTGCCAAGGGTTTGATAAAACGGTTCTTCAGTATTTAAGAACGCTGCTTGGTTAAGACTTGTATTCACGTTTTATATCCTACTGGCGGACTTGGTTATAACTAGATTAACTGCCTTACCTCTGCATTCTCAACTGATCAAGTCCTGAATCTTGATTGCCGTCAAGCACAAAATTAGTCACTCTCTTTAGGATGTGAATGCACACACGAATTGCCCGGGATATGCCAAATAGCCTCTCATCATTATTAGAAAGTGAATGGCTTAACGACTTACCAAGCAGAAGTCATTCAAAGGAGATTAACTTATGTCTAACACAGGCAAACCACTTCTGGCGGGTATCGTGGCCGCTATGTCCATGTCGCTATTGAGTTTTTCAATAGCGCACGCTGCTGCCAATCCAGAAGAAGCTGAAGCCGCTTACAAAGGCGCCGCCTCAGCGGTTGACCCAGCCAGCGTAAAAACCATACGTACGGCAGGTGCGCCCGACCTTTCCGACACTGAATTTGAAATGGCTAAAGAAATTTACTTCCAGCGTTGCGCCGGTTGTCACGGTGTATTACGCAAAGGTGCAACCGGTAAACCACTCACGCCAGATATCACCCAAACACGCGGCCAAGCCTACCTTGAAGCCTTGATTACCTACGGTTCACCTGCAGGTATGCCAAACTGGGGCACATCAGAAGAGCTCACTAAAGAGCAAATCACTTTGATGGCCAACTACATTCAGCACACACCACCGACGCCACCAGAGTGGGGTATGCCTGAAACGAAAAACTCTTGGAAGGTACTGGTTAAGCCAGAAGACCGTCCAAAGAAACAAATGAACGACCTCAATCTGCCCAACCTCTTCTCGGTCACCTTACGTGATGACGGTAAGATTGCCTTGATTGACGGCGATAGTAAAAAAATCATCAAAACCATTGAAACCGGTTATGCCGTGCATATTTCACGGATCTCAGCCTCAGGCCGTTACTTGTTCGTAATTGGCCGTGATGCGCGCATTGATATGATTGACTTGTGGATGAAAGAGCCCGCTCGCGTTGCCGAAGTCAAAGTCGGTATCGAGGCGCGTTCGGTTGAAACCTCTAAGTTCGAAGGTTACGAAGACAAGTACGCGATTGCCGGTTCTTACTGGCCGCCGCAATACACCATCATGGATGGTGAAACACTTGAGCCGCTGAAAATTGTGTCCACCCGCGGCATGACAGTTGATACTCAAGAATATCACCCAGAGCCCCGTGTCGCCGCGATCATTGCCTCACACGAGCACCCTGAGTTTATTATCAACGTTAAAGAAACTGGGCGTATTTTGCTGGTCAATTACCAAGATATTGATAACCTGACTACGACCAGTATTGGTGCATCACTGTTCTTACACGATGGAGGCTGGGACAGCACACACCGTTACTTTATGACCGCGGCCAACAACTCGAACCAAGTTGCAGTAATCGACTCAAAAGAACGTAAGCTCGCAGCACTGGTCGATGTGGGTAAAATTCCGCACCCAGGTCGTGGCGCGAACTTTGTTCACCCTGAGTTTGGTCCTGTTTGGGCAACCAGTCACTTAGGTGATGAAACCATCTCATTGATCGGTACTGATCCTAAAAAACACCCTGATCAAGCGTGGAAAGTTGTGGCAACACTGAAAGGCCAAGGTGGTGGTTCACTGTTTATCAAAACTCACCCTAAATCCACTCATCTCTATCTCGACACGACCTTTAACCCAAATGAAAAAATCAGCCAATCAGCGGCTGTATTTGATATCAAAAACTTGGCTGCAGGTTACACAGTATTACCGATTGCCGACTGGGCTGAGATCGACGGTGGGGTAAAACGGGTATTACAACCTGAGTACAACCAAGCCGGTGATGAGGTGTGGTTCTCTGTATGGAGTCAGCAAGATGAGGTTTCTGCCATCGTAGTGGTGGATGATAAGACACTAAAACTGAAAAAAGTGATTAAGGACAAGCGCTTGATCACTCCGACCGGTAAATTCAACGTCAACAATACTCAACACGACGTGTACTGAGTACACTATAAGGGTGAGTTGCTTGCGGCTCACCTTGTATTAGCCTTGAGGAACACTTATGAAAAAGCTTCTAATTCCACTGTTTGCCCTAGGTGCCGCTTTTGCTGTACAGCCTGCTCTGGCGACTGATGGGGAAACCCTGTTCAAAAGCAAACCATGCGTTGCTTGTCATACCGTTGACAACAAAATGGTTGGCCCTGCTCTGAAAGAAGTTGCAGCTAAAAATGCTGGCGTTGAAGGCGCTGCGGAGAAATTAGCGTTGAGTATCAAGCAAGGCAGCTCTGGCACTTGGGGTCCAATCCCTATGCCACAAAACCCAGTAACAGAAGAAGAAGCGAAAATACTCGCTGAATGGGTTTTAAGCCTGAAGTAATACCCTAGGAGGAACGCCATGACGGTCACCAAACACGCCATACGCTATTTGGGAATTTTCATGGCGTCACTCTTTACTCTTTCTTTGAGTGTGGCAACGCCATTATCTGATCAGCGCCAAGCAACACTTGAACACCTTCTAATTCAGGACTGTGGCTCCTGCCATGGTCTGCGTATGACCGGCGGCCTCGGCCCGGCTCTTACTCCGCACGTTTTAGCTGATAAATCCCGTGAAAGTCTAGTTGCCACTGTAATGTTTGGCCGCCCAGGCACAGCCATGCCGCCATGGGATGCCCTACTCAATGAGCAAGAGGCGACGTGGATGATTGATCGCTTGTTACAAGGAGTCACCCCATGATGCGTCGTCTTAGTACTGTATTTTTAGCAAGTTTGCTGGCTGCTTGCGTCTCACCGCCCAGCAATTCACTGCGCGGCACGGGTGACCTAGGTGTAGTCATTGAGCGTGCGGCGGGCAGCGTACAAATTATTGAGCACAGCCATAACACCAGTTTAGCGCGTGTTGAAGGCTTAGGTGATTTATCCCATGCGTCGGTGGTTTTTTCCCGTGACCAACGTTTTGCTTATGTATTTGGCCGTGATGGCGGTTTAAGCAAAATTGATATGCTCAGCGCCAAAATTGATAAGCGCATTATCCAAGGCGGCAATAGCATTGGCGGCGCCATCAGCCAAGACGGCCGTTTAATTGCCGTAGGCAACTATGAGCCAGGCGGGGTTAAAGTCTTTGACGCTGACACCTTAGAACTGGTGGCGGATATTCCAGCCACCACTGTCGCTGATGGCAGCCGTGGCTCACGCGTAGTGGGCATGGTGGATGCGCCTGGGCAAAAGTTCTTAGTCAGCTTATTTGATACCGGTGAAATCTGGATTGCCGACTTCAGTAAAAGCAAAACACCAGAGATCACCCGCTTTACCAACATTGGCGATCAGCCCTACGACTCGATGCTGACCCCCGATGGTCGCTACTATATTGCCGGCCTGTTTGGCGAAGACGGTATGGCTCTGCTAGATTTATGGCATCCAGAAAAAGGCGTTAAGCGTATTTTGGATGGTTATGGCCGCGGCAGCGAAAAACTCCCAGTGTATAAAATGCCCCACCTTGAAGGCTGGACCGTCGCCGGTGATCACGCCTTTGTACCCGCCATTGGTCGCCATAAAGTCTTGGTCATGGACACCAATACTTGGCAGCAATCCGGCAGTATTGACACCGTAGGCCAGCCTGTTTTTGTCATGGCACGCCCTGATGCACGGCAAATCTGGGTCAACTTTGCTTTCCCTGACAATCAATATGTGCAAGTGATTGACAGCGAAACCCATAAGATTCTCGCCACCTTAGAGCCGGGTCCCGGCGTGTTGCATATGGAATTCACTCCGCGCGGCGAACATATTTGGATTTCTGTGCGCGATAAGGGCGAAGTACAAGTGTGGGATACCGCAACTTTAAAAAAACTACACAGCCTGCCAGCCGACAATCCCAGCGGTATCTTCTTTAGTGACCGAGCGCATCGCATCGGTCTATAGGAGCGACACCATGGACGAGCTTTGCTTACGCATGCTGGATCGTTTCCAGCATGATCTGCCGATTTGTGCAGAGCCCTACCAAGCCATGGCCGATGAGCTGGGCTGCACTGAAGATGATATTTTACAGCACTTAGCACAACTCAATCAGTGCCAAGCCCTTTCCCGCGTGGGACCTGTGTTTGAACACAGCTTAGCCGGCGCCAGCACCCTAGTGGCGTTAGCCGTACCCCACGCGCGAATTGAAGAAGTGGCGGCGCACATCAATGCCTTAGATGAAGTGAATCACAACTACTTACGTGAGCATACTTGGAACCTGTGGTTTGTACTGACCGGGCCTAGCCGTGAGCATTTAGACCAAACCCTAGCGCATATTCAACAGCTGACCGGACTAACCCCCTTAGACCTACCGATGCTTACGGCATACCAAATCAATCTAGGCTTTGCCCTGGGCAAAGATTCGCAGGTGCCAGCATGAATGGTACATTATCGCTTGAGCAGCAACAGCAGTTACGCTGTCTGCTTGAAAATGGCTTGCCGCTGACCTCACGTCCTTACCAAGTCTTTGCCGAACAGATTAATAGTACTGAACAGGCGGTTATCGCGCATGTGCAAGGCTTAGCAGAACAAGGCTTATTTCGCCGTTTTGGCATTGTGGTCAAGCATCGCGCCTTAGGCATTAATGTCAATGTGATGCTGGTGATGGATATTGAAGATGAGCGTGTACATCAACTCGGAGAGGCACTCGGCAAAGCGCCAGGAGTTAATCTCTGCTATCGCCGTCCACGCCGTCCAGGTTGGCCGTATAACCTGTTTTGTATGGTGCATGGCCGTGATCGTCAAGCCGTAGAGGCGCATGTTGCCGAACTCTTAGAACAGCATGATTTACTAAAGCGTCCCCATCATTTGCTGTTTAGCACCCACGCCTTTAAACAACGCGGCGCACGTTACAGTCAGCCGGAGCAGTCTAATGGATGCATTTGACCGTACACTTCTCAACCGTTTGCAGCATGGCTTACCGTTAGTGCGTGACCCATGGGGGGCGCTGGCCGATGAACTGCAATGCAGTGCTGAGCGTATCCGCGAACGTCTACAAGAACTGCTGGATGACGGCACCTTAACCCGTTTTGGCCCCATGTTTGATATTGAACAACTGGGCGGTGCTTTTACCTTAGCAGCGATGACTGTGCCCGAAGAGCGCTTTGATCAAGTCACGGCACAGCTCAATAATATTCCTGCGGTGGCGCACAATTACCGCCGCGAGCACGCTTTTAATATGTGGTTTGTTTTAGCCTGCCCCACCCCTGCCGGCATTCAACACAGCATTGCTGAAATCGAAGCCCTAACTGGATTGTCGGTGCTGAATTTACCTAAGGAGAAAACCTACCATGTCGGCCTCCATTTCCCGCTCTGATCAACAACTCGCCCAACAATTGATTACCCTAACTGAAGCCGGTATGCCACTGGTTGCTGACCCTTGGGCATGGATTGCTGAGCGTATGCAGCTCAGTGTCGATGATACCTTAGCCTTGTTACAGCGCTTGCAAGACAGCGGCGCGATTCGCCGGATTGCCGCAGTACCCAACCACTACCGGCTCGGCTATACCTTTAATGGCATGACGGTGTGGGACGTGGATGATGCGCATATCGACCGCTTAGGCGAAATTATTGGTAACCTGCACTTTGTCAGCCATTGCTACCGCCGTCCGCGCCTACCAGGCTGGCGTTACAATTTATTTGCCATGGTGCATGGCCTGAATGCTGAGCAAATAGAATACGAACGAAATCTTATTCGTGATCAACTCGGTGATGCCTGCCGCGCTGATACGATGCTGGTCAGTAGTCGCATTCTAAAGAAAACGGGGTTGCGCCTAGCCGCTCAGCGTCAGGAGAAGTAAGCATGCTAAGAATCAGCACTTATCTACGTGCCATTGCCGGCCAAAGTCCAGCACCTCGTGCAGCGAAACTCGGCAGTACCCGTGCGCCTGTCGTGATTTGGAACGTTTTACGACGCTGCAACTTAACCTGCAAACACTGCTACTCCACCTCAGCGGATATCGACTTTAAAGGTGAGCTGGACACTACCGAAGCGCTGGATGTGATTGATCAACTGCATGCTGCAGGGGTCAAGGTGTTAATCCTCAGTGGCGGTGAGCCGCTGATGCGTCCGGATATTTTCCAATTGGCTGAACATGCCCGCCAATACGGTTTTTATGTGGCGCTGTCGACCAATGGCACTTTAATCAACGAAAGCAATATTGCACAAATTGTCGCGGCTGAATTTGATTATGTCGGCATCAGTATTGATGGTTTGCCAGAAATCCATGATGAATTCAGACAAATGAAAGGCGGCTTTGCGGCCTCGATGCATGCTGTGGAGCTGTGCCGTCAACATAATATTCGTGTCGGTCTGCGTACCACTTTGACCATGCACAACCATATGCAACTGCCCGACCTACTGCAGCTGATGCGTGACTATGATGTGCAAAAATACTATTTATCGCACCTTAATTACAGTGGTCGCGGTAAACGCAGCAGTAAAATTGACGCACACTGGCAAATGACCCGTGATGCGATGAATCAAATGTTTGATCACGCGTGGGATGATGTGCAAAACGGTATCGAAACTGATTTTGTCAGCGGTAATAATGACGCCGATGCGATCTTATTACTGCAATGGACTGAGCGTAACCTGCCGCAGCATCGCCAACAAATGGAAGATATGCTGCGCGCTTGGGGTGGTAATGCATCAGGCGCTGGGGTGGCCAATATTGATAATCTGGGTGATGTGCACCCTGATACCTATTGGCAGCAACACACCTTAGGTAATGTGCGCAGCCAAAGCTTTTCTGATATTTGGCTGAATAACCCTGATCCGTTATTGTTACAACTGCGCCAGCACCCACGCCAAATTAAAGGCCGTTGCGGTGAATGTCAGTGGCTCAGTATTTGTAATGGTAATACCCGTACCCGCGCTTGGGCAGGTGGTGATTTATGGGCGGAAGACCCCGGTTGTTACTTAACTGATAAAGAAATTGGTGTCACTGCTTTACCCGAAATTAATTGTGTAGCGCTGTAGGTTTGTCACACCTTGGTGATGATTTTATTACTGTGACCTGAAGTCACTTTGGAGCTGACATGGATCAGACAACCGCTTTCCCCGCTACCCTGCACGCTGCTTTTGCTCCAGGTGAAGTGGCCCTAATTGGTGCAGGTCCAGGCGACCCAAGCCTACTAACCTTACGCGCTTGGAGTCTGCTGCAACAGGCCGATGTGGTGGTCTATGATCGCCTCGTTAGCTCTGCATTAATGGCATTATTGCCAGAACGCTGCGCACGCCGTTTTGTGGGCAAGTCCAGCGGACATCACAGCTTGCCACAAGAGCAGATTAACCAACTACTGGCTGATTTAGCCGCACAAGGTTTACGCGTGGCACGCCTTAAAGGTGGCGATCCGTTTATTTTTGGCCGTGGCTCAGAAGAGCTCGATTTTCTATTAAAACGTCAAATTAGCTGCCAAGTGGTGCCCGGCATTACTGCCGCATCAGGCTGCACCGCCTATGCTGGCATTCCGCTCACACACCGTGGTGTGGCGCATTCCTGCGAGTTTATTACCGGCCATTTACAAGAAGATGGCCAACTGCATCTGCCATGGAACAGCTTAGCCGAGCCAAAGAAAACTTTAGTTTTTTATATGGGCTTAAGTAGCCTCGAAGAAATTTCTCGCGAGCTGGTGCAAGCCGGTCTAGCAGCGGATACGCCGGCCGCGTTAATTGCTAGCGGTACCTATGCCAATCAACACGTAGTACGCGGCACACTTGCCCAGCTACAAAGCATGGCGGACAACGCTGAACTGACCCCACCCACCTTAACCGTGATTGGCCAAGTGGTTGGTTTATTCGGCGATTGCCATGTGAGTCACCCAGCCCTTATTAGCCATGCAGCAATCGAGGTTGAGGAGGCACTATGCGTATAACACTTGCTATACAACCGCTTGCGGCAATGGCTTTACTGGGTTTTGCGAGCAGTGCCATGGCCAGTAGTCACACTGATTTTAGCGCCACTGAGCAGCTCTACGAGCAGCATTGTACGCTGTGTCATGGTGCACAACGCATTGGTGGCGCAGGCCCTGCTTTATTGCCGGAAAGTTTAGGCCGAATTAAAAAACCTGAAGCCAATAAAGCCATTAGCGAAGGACGTGCAGCCAGCCAAATGGCCGCTTACAAAGATATTCTAAGCCCCGCTGAAATCGAAAGCATGGTTGAGTATCTCTATACCCCTATCGACAATCCGCCGACGTGGAATGATACCGATACGCGCGCCAGCCATCGTCTGTTAGCCGATCAAAGTGCATTGCCTGATACGCCGCAACATAACGCTGACCCGCTGAATTTATTTGTCGTAGTGGAAGCCGGTACTCACCATGTGACCATTTTAGATGGCGATAAATTTGAGCCACTGACCCGCTTTCAATCACACTTTGCCCTGCATGGCGGCCCCAAATTCTCACCGGATGGACACTTTGTCTATTTTGCTTCACGCGATGGTTGGGTGACTAAGTACGACTTATATAATTTCACGATGATTGCCGAAACCCGCGTGGGTTTAAACACCCGTAATCTAGCGGTAAGTAATGATGGACGCTGGGTATTGGCCGGTAACTACTTGCCTGGCAACCTGGTCCTACTCAATGCCGATGACCTAACCTTAGTAAAAAGCATTGATACTGTGAGTGAAGATGGCACCCCGTCTCGGGTGAGCGCTGTATACACCGCCCCACCGCGCGACAGTTTTATTGTGGCGCTCAAAGACGCCAAAGAAGCCTGGGAGTTATCCTACGCAGGCACACCTGATTTCACCCCACGACGGATTATTGCCCAAGATTTCTTAGATGACTTCTCTTTTACCCCAGATTACCGTTACTTATTAGCCACCTCACGCAAAGCGCACGGCGGTCAAGTGATTGATCTGGATACAGGTCAATCCATTACTGATATTCCACTACCGGGTATGCCCCACTTAGGCTCAGGTATTTACTGGAAACGTAATGGTGAATGGGTATTTGCCACACCCAATATCAGTAAAGGCTTAATTTCTGTACTGGATCTAAAAACCTGGAAGTTGATTAAAGAAATCCCCACAGAAGGCCCTGGCTTCTTTATGCGCAGCCATATCAACTCTAAGTACGCATGGACTGACGTATTCTTTGGCCCCAACCAAGAAGCGGTGCACTTAATTGATAAACAAACTTTGGAGATCGCCCACACCCTGCGACCCATGCCCGGTAAAAACGCAGCCCATGTGGAATTTACCAATGATGGCAGCCACCTGATCCTGAGCGTTTGGGATACTGACGGTGCGCTGATTGTGTACGATGCCAAAACCCTCAAAGAAGTGAAGCGCATCCCAATGAACAAGCCATCCGGCAAATACAATGTCGGCAATAAAATTGAGTTTGCTGAGGGGACATCGCACTAAGTTATCAAGGTCGCGTAAGACCTCGTACTTTGAGTGCGAGGATGAATAGCGAGAGCGGCGCAAGCTGCCCCTGAATAGGCTGTTAAAGTCTTTGCAGTAGGAAATAGTGCTGGTATTATATACAGCCTGATGAAGCACACGAAAACATTAAAAGTCCGGGTTCGAGATAAGCATGCGTCACTGCTTAACAGCATGGCTCGAAGTGTCAATTTCGTCTGGAACTTTGTCAATGAACTCAGCCAGCGCTCGATTAAAGAGCGTGGTGTGTTTTTGTCAGCCTACGATATGCACCCCTACACCC
>SMEP01000010.1_pt1 | contig 58479 bp, 65 predicted proteins | sample 2456231 | NCBI WGS metagenome assembly SMEP01 (sample SAMN10132595, study PRJNA489261) | soil metagenome | isolation source: day1 control-silty clay loam soil ammended with raw manure from dairy cow... | place: USA | collected 2015-05-15
CAGGCTGTGGCCTTGCCCGGTGGCGCTGCATACCCAGGCTGTGGCCTTGCCCGGTGGCGCTGCATACCCAGACGCAAAAAAGCCCGCACTAGGCGGGCAAAGGGGGAGACATCTGGGGGATTACGTGGGGGGCTGTAGTTTCTTGCGCAGTTCGTCGGGGATAGCTGGGCGCATGCTGTGGGCAATCAATGCGCCAATGCCGAAGATTATGGGGCCTAGCGGGTTTGGGGTTTGCCAATAGTCGTATGCGCCATAGGCCAAGATCACCACCACGGCCACGCGAGATAAGGCGATCTGGATTTTGATGGTTGCCAGCGTCTGCCACTCTTGTGGCGTGAAAATTGGCGGCATGCCGGTTTGCGGGTTTGTGGGTTTGTGGGTCATATCGCAACCTTTTTGGCCATTAAAAAAACGTGAGTAAATCCTTTATCTTTCAGCATGTTTTTAAATTCTGTAATTGCTTTGTGATAGCAAGTATCGCCCCAACAATCCACATATTGCCGTTTATACTTCGCAGATAATGAATAATATCGGCGGCCGGCATCGCGCGATATTATTTGAAGGTCAATTGTTGCGGTTTTCATGACGAACCCCTAATAAATCGAATAAAACAAAGGCCCGAAGAACAAAGCCCCAATAATCGCGGCTTGAATCAGTTTTAGGGCTGCACGGATTGCGGGCATGGTGCTTACTGTGTAACGGGTTGACCCATTGGCACGCCTGAACGCTTCAACCATTCGACAATGTCGGACTTGTCTAACCCACTGGGCATAGGGGCCTTGCCGTCGATGATGTCAAAAGCGTATTGCGTGCCACGGTCTAAAGGGCGCTTTAACGCGGTGGCCGGGATTTCCAAAAGCAGGGCAGCAATTTCACGGGAACGGGCGCGGGTAAATTGTTTGTCCCCATCTTTGTCAACTGCACAAAACAGCGATTCCCCCCGCGTGCATATGCCCCAATATGCCCCGCCATCGTCATAGCCCCCGCTATCCAAATTGACGCGAAACAGACGAACGCTTTTCGGGGTGTCAGTGTCCAAATTACCGGCTGCATGACGGCCCATTGGGGCGCCGCGTGAGCAATTTACTTTTTGGAATTGGGTCATGGTGATTACTCCGAATAAAACTATTGGTTGAAATGTGGGGCGAGATTAAGCGCTCATTGCCGCAATTTGGGCGTGCGATGCTTTGCGGCTTTCAATAATCAACGCCAGTTTTTCGCGTACTGCTGTGCAAATGCTATCGGGCAAGATATGGCCGCTGCGCAAGTCTTTCGCCAATGCGCGGAAAGCCTCGCGCCCGGTTTTCAAAGCGAAACGTGCGTTTTCAATATCGCGTTGCAGCACGCTGGCCCGTTCGTCTGCCAGTTGATATGCAGCTTCTGTCAGCCCCTCATCATCGTCGGACTGCATGCCCCAAAGGCCGTACTGACCATTCACGTAGTCGCTGACGTGACGCACGCAAACCCCTACATAGTGCCAGTCGTCATTGGCCCAGCCTTTTAGATATTCAAAATCCTTGCGCACGGCTTCGGCCCGGATTTCACCCGGCGTAAGGGTTTCCGGTGTTTTGCCGATACGTTTTGCCAAGGTCGCCTTGTCGTCATCACCCAAACCCCAGCCGTCACGCTTTGCAATACGCATGGCTTCGGCATAGTCATAAAAGCGTTTGCTGAAACGGTCTGACGACAAAACCCATTCGCCCGGCTTTTTATCGCGGTTAGCCCATGCGCTAACAGGGCCGTGGCAGTCGGTTTCGTCCCAAGGTGCCCCCGTGTCGCTGTCATGCTCAAAATTGACAACGAATGTATGGCCCTTGTGTGTGAATTGCTGGCCGTCGGAAAGGCGGTTTGTGGTGGTCATGGCGTGAATTCCTAATGTAACTATTGGTTGAAATGTGGGGCGTGAAAAATCAAAGCCATTCATGTTTCAGGGCATAGCCTCCATCTTTATCAGGCACGCCATTGCGCGATCCGTGCGGTTTTGGCGTGCCCTTGGGCCACAATCCACGCCCGAAGTCGTAAACGATAGAAAAGCCCATATCCATACCGCAACCTGTTTTCACAATGCCGCCATCTTTTGAGACCGTGTCGCCCGTCACATTGGCCACTGCATTGGTAATGTGCGCAATGCGTGCGGGTTGACCCTTTGTAGCCGGGCGTACTGCGTACACGTTAATACGGCGGGACATACCCGAAGCGCTCACGCTTTCGCACTTTGTGTAAATCACGGTGCCCGGCTTAATCCACTTTTTCAAACCCGCGATTTCCTGCGCCCGGTACAGTTCTGCGCCTTCTGTGCGACCCAGGACTTCGCAGTCTTTGTGATATTGCGGCATGGTGGTGCTGAAAACCTCGCCCGAATCGGTGCGCAGGTATGTTGTTTGTTTTGTCTTAGCCATGATGGTTGCCCCTTAAAAAATGTTAGGTTTTCTATATAACAAACGGTTGAACTGTTCAACCTACCAAAGCCCACAAAGTGCCAGAATGTTCGCCACTATCAACGCCACACTGGCAGACAGCAGCGCCACGATGGTGGCAGTTTGAAGAACCTGAATCCGGGTTATTGGGTGATGGTGCATGGCGGGTTAGCCGTAGGTAACTTGGCCAAAAGCAGCAATTTGCACCACGCAATCGGCGGCTTCGGCGTCCATAGAATCGCCTGGATCGGCAATAGCCCGCATTACCTGCGCCAAAATGTATTCATTCAGCATCCCCGGTTGCTTTTGCAGCGTGCGTAAGGCGTGCGCAATGGTGGTAAGGGTTACCAATTCGCTAACCCCGCGATCCTCACTATCCGTGAACATGACCGCCGTGCGCGTGCCCGTAGCCTTGTCGATGCTCATAGTGGTTACCTTGGCCCATTCAGCACCATCAATTGAGTCATCGAGGATGCTAGACAAAAGGCCCACAGGGAAACCCTCAATCTCTTGTGCCAAGGGGGCAACATCCTCCCATGCGCGCAGCACTTCAGCGTTAGCCGTGGCGATTGCGTCAGCCTTGTCGGAGGTGCGGTAATCGGCGTTTTCCAAGTAAGTGCCATCGTTGAAAAAACGCACTAAGAATTCACAAGCATCCAAGTCTTTGTAGACCTTAGCCACCTGCACGCCGTTCGCCACTTGTTCAATCTTGCGCATATCAAACCCCTTTCAATTGGTATGCCTAGATTCTAATCGATGAATGTTAGGTTTTGCGCAGTAGGAAACCTAACATTCACAATAAATTAAATAAAACCTAACATTAGGCACAAATACAACGAATGTGATGTTTTCTAACAACGAAACCTAACATTTACTTGCGCCACTTCTGCACAAGGGCACTAGGCGAAGCCCTAAAGCCGATAGCAAGACCGCCTAAAACCCTATCCCCCTAAGTGATAAGCAATAAAACCGACCCGTTTGCACGGCTAGCCGGTGGCCCTGGCGTGCCTGCATGGGGGTGGGGCCTAAAGCGTGGGTCTTGTGAGGTCAGCTATTGCAATGGGCTAGATGGTGGCCGGGTGTCCGGGCATGACTGGGCGAGGTTATGCAATGGGGAAAGCTAACACGGTGTCCGGGTGTCTCTATGTGAGGTTATGCAATGGGGAAAGGCAACACGCATGCAGGGGCGTGGTGGTGGCCGGGTGTGTGGGTGTCCGGGTGTTAGGTTGTACGCAATGCAAAAGCTAACACGACTGAGGGCAGGCCGGGAGGGCCGGTGGCCGGGCGCTTCTGTTTTGATAGCAGAAGGCCGCTTCGGGTCCCTCCCCGGCATGTCGGCAACCGGGGGTGGCGCTGAGCCCCGGTAAAAACAAATTTTTGGAAACAGTAAATAGCCTTCTTGTTACAAATACAAAACCTAACATCCCTGCAAACCTGCACTCGGGTCGCCCGAAATCTCGGAAGTTGGGTTTTGTTAGCTTTTATATGGCGGAAACGCGAAAAGTGGTTTTTCCGGTAGGGCGCAATAGGGGTCTCAAAAGTACAGGCGAAAAAAAACCCGCCGAAGCGGGTGTGGGGTGCAGGTGGTGAAACTATGAGCCGTCACCTTCTTCTTCGTCGTGTTTTCACAGAGAAAGGTAGCGTCTTAAATTCGCTGATTGCAGCATGGACTCCTAGTTGGAAGATCAGTGCTTCGCGGGCAGTAACGACGACATCTGTCGACTTATCTTCTGAGCCTTGAAGTTTGAGCGTAACGCCCTCTTTAACGCATTCAGATACTTTCTTCAGGTGATCCAATTTTTTCGAGTGCCAGTTTTTGATCACGGTCACCACTTCGACAAGTTGGGGAGATGACATATGAGCCTTTCGTTTTACGGGTAAAAAATTCCCGCCGAAGCGGGTGTATGGTGGCGAGGATTCTCACAGGCGGCTCGGGCCAAGCGTACCCCAAGCATTTGTTCCGTACTTTAACGCCTGGGCAAGTTCGGCCTCATCGGCAGCGTCAACCCCAACCTCCAAGGGTAGCTCTCGCCCCAGCTCCCGTATCACCGAGTTTTGCATGTGGCCGAAGTCTTGACCCAGGCGCTGCAAGTTGCTTTCGAGTTCGAGAATTCGGCTTTCCATTTTTGCGACAGTGGCGCGAAGGTCGCGGACCATCATAAGTGCTGCAATCAGCCACACCGTAGTGATGGCTGCCCAAAATGTTAAACCGACGATGACGTTTTCAAAGATTGCGAGCGACATATAACTCCTAGTGGCGGTTGAGTAATTCAACCAATTGTGGAAAATGAGATGGTCGATCATACGGTTCGACCGGGTCGCCCTGCAACCGGGGCGTTGTTTTCCAACCACTGGGGATTTCACATGAACAAAGTATTGGCTGGGGTGCTGCTTGCCGCGTTGGCGGCACTAGCGGGTTCCGGCTACCTGCTCCACAGCAAGACCAAACAAGTCGGCGACCTGAATGCCAAGGTATCTACGCTGGAGCAATCCGTGCGTGACACCCGAGCTGAGGTCGAGCGTCGAGACAATCTGGCGACCGTGCTCGACAAAGTCCAAACGGGCCTGGACGCCACCAAGGTCGCCAACCAACAAGCGTTCTCCAAGGTGGAGCGTTCAATCCGAAACATCAAACCGTCCGAAGGGGATTCCAATGAGAGTATTGCCTGCCTTACCACTCCCGTGCCTGCTGCTCTTGACAGCCTGCTCAGCGACCGTGCCACCGACCAACCCACCAGCGGTGTATCTGGGCGTCCCTGAGAGCATGCTCCAACCTTGTCCGATACCAAGTTGGGGTGGTGGCACCTACGAAGACCTCGCGGTGCTGGCGGAGGCTCGGAAAAAAGCCATCAAGGACTGCAACGACACCAAGGCTGCCGCGATTGCGTACCAGCGCAAGGCCCGTGGTGACAAAAGTGAGGTTTCTGAAAAGTAAAAGCTAACAATTGGTCGTTAGCGCAGGGTTGCAGGGTTTTGAGCCCTATATATAACTATAGGAATTATGATGATGTATATAATCTAACATTGATGTTAGCTTTAATAGATCATCAACTACTCTCTTACATTAGGAGGGGGGTTAGAACCCTGCAACCCTGCATTATTACTAAAATAATCTAACTTTTGATTAAATATTAAGCATTTCCGCCCGAATTGGTGATCAAATCAGGCTGTCAGCCTCGTCGCCTACACAACTGGCGAGCTTGCAATAGCGAAAACTGGTCAAGTTGTTGTTTCGAGCCCGTACAACCCCGGCCATCCCGTCGATTGCCGAATAGAGCCGGTTTCTACCCCCACTAACTGGCAACCGGGTATTCTCCGCTGCCCACTTTTCAAAATCCTTGCTCAAGTCTCGCCCGAATACAACGTCGTGGCGGCTTTTCGTGAAGATCACCGCCCCGCTTTCAAGATACTGGTGGACGGCGGCATCTAAGAGCGCTTGGTTTTCCAGGTTTGACTTGCCGATAGACCCTCTATCGTGAACAGCGACCAGCGCTCGGATATTACGTTTCGCAGCAGATAGCGCTCGCTCGTTCTGAAAATCAAAAACCTTAGTCACCCCGTCGTTAAATGTGACAACGTACTTACCTTCTACGGAAACTCTCATAGTAAACCTTTCAGATGTTTGCAGGTTTATTTTAACCGAAACTTAACATTTTTGCCGGTTCACCTGAAAAAAAAACCTGCATTACGCAGGCTTCTATGTGTTCGAAAATGAATATCACAGCAGGTCAGAGGCTTCCTCGTCCACGTCAGGGGTCTGCGAGTTTGAACGTATCTTGAGACCCCGAAACCCTGCGCGATTATTCCCAGAAACCCTGCGCACCCCGTTTTCAGCAACCAAGAAACGATACAGGGCATTGCGACCTCCCAAGAAAGTATGACCCTTACTCTCCGACCATTCTTTGAACCTGTCGGTAATTTCGGTCCCCAGCACGAGGTCTTTCTCGTCCTTGGTGACGACGACCATCTCGCTAATAAAGTCCATCACATGCCAGTCCAGGTTGATGCTGCGGCGGATTTGGTTGGTTACGCTGTACAGACTGTTTAGGTCAGTTATCTCAAATTCCATCTCATGCCCGTCTTCCTGTACAAAAGTGATGGTTCCAGTTACAGACGCTGCCATTTATGACTCCTTGTTTGCGATGTTGACTTTATTGTATCGTCAAACTTAACATTTACGTAGTTTCGTGTTGTAAAAAAGCCCACTTTCGTGGGCCTGTGTCAGATCAATTCGTCCTCGTAGTCGTCAACCATCGGGTCGGGGCCTTCCCGCAACCGGACACCCTTGAATGCAACGGTCGCGGTGCGCGTTGTGAACTTGGTCACGCCTGGGGTGGCTTCGAGTTCCGAGTAGAAGTTGTTGCGACCCCACTTGGTGCCCGCGTTCTCGTCGATACCCCACTGCTTGAACGCATCCCACACCGTGTGACCCTCAAGCACGTCGTTGCGGTCGCCTGTGACATCCAACACCTCGGCTGCAAACACGGCCACCACGTTGCGATTAGCCAACCACAGTGCCTTGGCCTTCTCACACGACAACGGCACGCTGAAACGACCGCGCTTTTGCAGGCGCTCCCACCCGGCTATCAGGTGATTGAGAACGCCAGACAGCTCGTTGCGGCGGATGCGATCCGGCAACTCAATGTCCTTTTCGTCCTCCGTGATGGTGTTCTTGAAATGAAACACCAGTGCTCGGCGGGTCAGGCCGTAGGAGTTGTCAGAGGTCTTAGGCAAGTGGTTGGTCAGCACCACGGGGGTGACCCGAGACACGAAGTTGAACTGAGCGCCGAACTTGGGGTTGGCAGTCATCATCTTGGCCTCGGACAACTTCTTCAAAATGTCGTCGGGCAGCATGGCCCCCTTTTTGAAGTCGTCGTCCACCAGCAGCATCTTGCCGACCACATTCGCTTCAACGTGGTTGCTCTTGCTCGGACCCGAGAAGTCGCCCAGGCTACAGTTGATCGTGCCACTGCTGCCCATGAGCGCTTGGAGCACTTGCAAGATAAACGTCTTGCCGTTTGAGCCCGAGCCGTAGAACATCACCCATGCGGCCATATTGCGGGTCGTCTGGATGATGTAGCCCAGCACCTCGTGCAGGTGGCGGATCATCTCTTCGCGGTCGTTGTATCCCTCGAAAATGCGGTGCAGCGCCTTGTCCCATTCCGGGCATTCGGCCTCCGGGTCATAGTCAGCAGTGATGCGACAAGTCAGGCGGTTGTTGGGGACGTGATTGCGAAACTCGATAGCCTTCTTGCGAAAGACCAGCTCGCCGTTGCCGCAGTTCATGATCGACTCAGGGGGGAACTCCCGCACCTTCATTGGGTCGTCGCTCATGTCGTTGGCCGAGCGCTTTTCAAGCACCCCTTTGACTGAGTTGGTCAGTGCGTTCAAGCTGTCAACCCGACCCGACTCCAACAGGCTTTCGCGCAGGTGCTCGGCCTTCGGATCGTTGACGACCTCGGTGAGCAGTTTGTAGACCTTGTGCGAGACCACCTCGTCGTCCACCACGCGCCAGTACCCATCGTCAAAGAACCAGAACATCTTGGCAAAGCGCAACAGGTGCTCTTGCTTGCCGAAGCCCTTGCGCACGGATTCAGCGGCCAACCAGTCCTCCAAAATGCTGGCCTTGTGGTTCTCACTCTTGCGCAGGTACTCAGCTCGGGATTCCTTGATCGCCTTTTTGACCACGGGCGTGGGGGCGTTGAATCCTTCCGCCTTGGCCTTCTTTTGGATGATGGACACCACGGTCTCGATTTCGAAGCCGTCCAGGTCGTACTTACCCACCTCTTCGAGGGCCGAGCGGTAGTTGAGGATCAGGTCAAGCTTTTGGCGAAGCTGCTCAAACGCAACGCCCGTCGCCTTGATCAATTTCATGACCGAAGCCATGGTCTTGACAAGGGTTGAGCGGGTCCTGCGGAACGACTTCCACACCGTTTTCATATCCTTGGCAACGTACTTGTCGGACTGCTGCGACCAGTCGTCCCACAGTTTGAAGCCGACGATGCTGCCGTCGAACTCGTGGTGCAGGGCCATGCCCACCTCAAGCCACTTTTCACGTTGCTCGAACCACTCGCCGTCAAGGGCGAAAATCGCGTCACGGGCTTCCGCTTCGCTCAGGCCGAGCGGGGGCTGCGCCGCCACACTTTCGAGGAAGCCGTCGTCATCGTCATCCAGCGAAGTGTTGTTGACGACATTTGCCGCAACCACCTGTTGAATATTCAGCTCTACTTCGTCCCCAATCATGGAGTCGTAGACACCGGATCGCACGGCGACAGGGTCCTGGACATCTTCAAAAATAGGGGTGGCCGTGTAGTGCACGCGAACGCGGGCGTACATCCCGGTGTCGCAGCAGGACTCGGTGGGCACATTGGCCGAAACCCAACCCGAAACCTGAGCCTTGGTCACCGGCTCTTTCGACCAAAACCAGACGTGCGCCCGCAGACCGGCTTTCATACCGGCGCTCGATGAGACTTGCCAGTAGAAGTCGACCCCCTGGAACTGCTCGGGAAGATAGGTTTCCACCCACTCCAAAACAGAGGTTTCTGGGTCTTGAACCCACCCCTTGGGGTCAGCGCTCAGCCCCAACCAACCGTCGATGTCAAAGCACACAATGTGCTGTGGGTTGTCGTCGAACGCTTCAGTGACGCGGCGGACTTTGCGGGTCTTGGCGTTGTAGACGGGTTCTTCGTTGTGGGTGACCTCGCTGGCTGCGTGAGCGCCGATAAACTCGTCCAGAATCAATGCTTTGGAGGGCTTACCGGCTATCGAGTCAACCAGCTTTGCGAAATCGCCAATGGATGACACTTCCCGCTGCTCGAAGGAGTACCATTTGGCATCGCCGTAGTTTTCTGTGCCGTTCGCTGTGTGTCGCTTCGTGAGGATGATGCTCGAAGCGGCCTCAAGAACGGTCAATTTACTGATGGACATAGACCGCCTTGAAAAGATCGTTTTCTAATAAGTGAGTGGCGCTGATCAGCGCACTACAAACTTGACGATCTTTTCAAGGCTCACTCGACCAGCCGAAGCCTTCACTAAGGCCTTGGCATGGCCCGCGGGGATGCGATCCTTGGCTATCCAAAAATAGATACACTGGTTTGACAGCCCGAGATGCTGGGCTAACACCGGGATAGACTTCACACCGTCCTTGTTGGGTGGGCACACGTCTAGCAGTAAATCGTGGAGCGGTCCGCCTTCGCTCAGACGGCGCACTCGGGTTTGTTTGTTTGTCGCCATTCGGGCATCCAATTCAACTGTTTATTGAAAGACCCATTGTAGTGCCCGCACAACTACAAGGACAACCCGCATTCCAAGCAACTTTCAAACATTATTTGCATTTTTACAACACTTGTTTGACACATTCAGTTGAACCGTGCTCCAATACAGTCTCTCCCAAACGAGAACCTTTTCACCCAACCACTTAGGAATTTATATGAGCCTCGAACAAGCCCTGCTGACACACGCTGAAGCCCTGAACAACTACGCTGCCGCACTGCGTGAAACCGCTGGCTCCGCACCGAAGGTTGAATCGAAGACCGAAGCCAAGACTGAAGCGAAAACAGACGCTGCCGAAAAGAAGGCCGCTCCTGCCGCTACCGCTGAAAAGAAGGCTGCCCCCGCTGCCGAAAAGAAGGCATCTACCAAGAAGGCTGCCGAAAAGCCTGCTGAAATTGATGACGGCCAGATCACCGCCGTGTTCGGCCCGCTGTTGGCCAAGACCCTGGACGAAGACCAGTTGGCATCCAACAAGCAGTTCGTCGCCACAATCAACGAGCACTTCGGCGTAACCAAGCTGCGTGAACTGGATCAGGCGCAGCGCGTAACGGCCATCGAATGGGGTAAGGCTCGTGCCGAAGACGGCGAGTTCGAAATCCCTTCTGAAGAAGGCGACGACGACGCGGGCATCTAAGCCACGATAGTTTGACGGATGGGACGGCTAAGGCCGTCTCTCCGTATGTAATCCAAAAAACTCGGCATGACCTTTCACACAAGCCTATCGCCCAGCAAAGCCGCGATGTGGATGAACTGCTCGAAGTCCATCGCGGCCAACGAGGGTGAAGAAGACTTCGGTGATCCGGCGTTTCGGCGCTTGGGCACGGCCATGCACGAGTTTCGTGAAAAAGCTCTCTTGCGAGGCGTCGACGCATTCGACCTCGTCGGTGAGACTGTTTTTGTAGACGGAGAAGAGTTTGAACTCGACGACGAGCAGGCTTTCGCGCTTCAGGGCGGCATTGACCGCATTCGTGGTTTCGGTGGCCAGTTGTTCACTGAGCAGCGCGTCGACCTATCGCCATGGGTCGGCGAGGGCCAATCGGGCACCATGGACACAGGCGTGGTGCTGCCTGACCTCATCGTCGTCTCCGACTACAAAAACGGTTTCGCGCTAGTAGCCGTTGAATCTAACGAGCAACTGATGCTCTACGCCCTGGGTTTTTGGTACACCTTCGCTCGGCACCTGACGAACGCCAAAAAGTTCCTCTTGATGATCGACCAGCCGAACGCTTTTGGCGGCGGCAGCAAAGAGTGGGAAGTCTCCCTGGATGAACTTCTCGCCTTCGGTGAGCGTGCCCGTGCGGCTGCACAGCTCACGGTAGACCCGGCGGCCCACGGTTCCCCAAGCCCCTCAGCCTGCCGCTGGTGTAAAGCCAAGGCCAAGTGCGGCGACATCGCCCAATACCTACTGGACCTTTTCGGACTGAAAATGAGTGACTTCGAAGACGACCTGATCGGGTGCGGCCCGGAGCTGCCCAAGTTCGACGACCTGACCGCCGAGCAGCGCATCGCCATCATTAACCACGGCCCCATGATCAAGCAGTGGTTGGAAGCCGTTTCCTATCGCACGCTTATGGATGCGCTCAAAGGTGAGCCCACCCCCGGCAAGAAGGCGGTCTACGGCAAGCCCGGTAATCGTAAATACATCGACGAAGATGTCGCAAAAACAACAGTTCTCGAATTTTTTCCGCCAGAAAAAGTTCTGTCGACTAAACTAAAGACTCCCGCTCAACTTGAAAAAGTAGTTGGCGCAAAAGTATTTCAGAGCCTCGAAGGCCTCATTTCGAGGGCTGATCCCAAGCCCGTACTGGTCGACGCAACCGACCGGCGCGAGGCCATCCCACCGGCCAACATGGCAGACATGTTCGACGAGTTGGATGCCGATTGAGCGTAAAACCTCAAACCGTAAACTGTAAAACCGCAAGACTGGAAATCACTATGGCTACCGCCAACAACAAACCCGCCCCAATCGGCCAATGCAAGCTCGTCGACGTTCGCCTGTCGTTCCCCAAGTTGTTCACGCCAGAAGCCTCGGTGACCAACGGACCGCTCAAGTTCGGCGCAACATTCTTGATCCACGAAGACGACGAGCACTACGAAGCGAACACAGCTCGCGCCCAAAAGGCCTACGATGCCGTGTTCGCCGAAACCTGGAAAGGCAAGAAGCCGATCCTCAAGGACGACCGCAAGTTCTACATTGAGGGCGAGAAGTGCGTCAATCAAGACGGCGAAATGTATGCTGGCTATGAAGGTTGCATGGTCGTGAAGGCTTCCCGCAAAGCGGCAAAGGCCACTGACCCCAACGACTCTTCGCACAACCGCATGCGCCCGCCCATGTTCTATCGCAATAAAGATAAGGTCGAGGTGGACGACGGCACGTTCTACGGCGGTTGCCGCGTAGACGCCGTGGTGAATTTCTACGGTATCACCGACCAAGATAAAGGTGGCAACGGCATCTTCGCTACGATTGAAGCGATCCGCTTCCGCCGCGACGACACGCCGTTCGGCGCAGCACCAGTCGGTGCAGACGCATTCGACGACCTGGACGACGAGGACGACGACGGCGGAATCTGACCCACACCGGGTCGGCAACACAGGGGCTTCTGCCCCTTTTTTTCAACTCTGAGGGGACGCCTTTGGCTCCCGAAAATCTATGAAAACCTACGTAAAATCCGACAAGCCTTTGGCCGTGCTCGACGTTGAGTGCTACCGAAACTATTTCCTACTCAAGGTGCGCCGCCTGAGCGACGGTAAGACGGTCAACCTGGAGCAATATGAGGGGGTCTCGTTCGACATAGCCCGTGCTCGCCAAATCCTCAACTTCCACGAGACTGTCAGCTTCAACGGTCGAAACTACGACTTGTGCATGGCTTTCTTGGCTATGAAAGGCCTGTCGTGCGCCGCCCTAAAAGACTGGTCGGACCGCATCATCTTGGGCAACATGCGCCCTTGGGAAGTCGAGCGTGAGGCCAACTTCAGAATCCCATACAGCCTGCGCCACATCGACCTGATCGAGGTCGCCCCAGGTCAAGCATCCCTCAAGATTTACGGCGGACGCTTGCACAGCCGCAAGATGCAGGACTTACCCATTGAGCCTGACGCCACCATCCAGCCGCACGAACGCCCGTTGCTGAGCAACTACTGCGGCAACGACTTGGACACGACAGAAGACCTGCTCGCCAAATTGACCGAGCAACTTGAGCTGCGCCGCATGCTCGGAAAGCGTTACAACCTGGACCTGATGAGCAAGTCAGATGCTCAGATCGCGGAAGCCGTGATCAAAAGCCGGTTGACCGAGTTGACAGGTAACGTGCCTGAGAAGCCCGCATTCCGCCCAGGTAGCACTTTCCGCTACATCCCGCCCAAGTCCCTCAAGTTCACGACCAAGCCTCTGCAAGACCTGCTGGCCATGATCGCGGCAACGGAATTTAGAGTAGGTAAAAGCGGCAGTGTTGAGATGCCCGCCAGCCTTGAGGACTTCGCCGTCGAAATCGGCAAAGGCATCTACCGCATGGGGATAGGTGGGCTGCACAGCTCGGAAGAGTCCACCACGCACCACGCCGACGACGACACGCTGATCATCGACCGCGACGTGGCCAGCTACTACCCCCGCATCATCTTGAACAACGGGTACTTCCCTGAGCACCTTGGAAGAGACTTCCTGACCGTGTTCAATACCATCGTTGAAGAACGCTTGGCGGCCAAAGCGAACGGCGACAAAGTCACTGCCGAATCCCTGAAGATTACGATCAACGGAACCTTTGGAAAGCTGGGCAGCCGGTGGTCAATCTTCTACAGCCCGAACCTGCTGATCCACGTCACGATCAGCGGGCAGTTGTTCTTGCTCATGTTGATCGCCGCCATCGAAGCCGCAGGCATCCGCGTCGTCAGCGCCAACACAGACGGTATCGTCATCAAGTGCCCTAAATCGCGCTACGACGAACTCAACGCTATCGTTGCGCAGTGGGAGAAGGTCACGGGCTTTGAGACGGAAGAAACCCGCTACAAGATGCTCGCCAGCCGCGACGTGAACAACTACATCGCCGTGTACGCCACCCCGGTCAAAAACAAGGACGGCAGCCTCACGTACTTCAAGGGTAAAGGTGCCTTTGCGAATCCGGGGCTGCAAAAGAACCCCACGACCACGGTCTGCGTCGACGCAGTGGCCAACTACCTCGTTCACAAAACCCCCATCGAAGCGACTGTGCGTACCTGCAAGGACGTGCGTAAGTTCGTGGCAATTCGACAGGTACGCGGTGGGGGCGTCTACGCGGGGACGGTCGTTAAAAAGGAAGCCCCCAACGGCGATGGGCAGTACCGTGGTCGAGGCCCTTTGAACATGTGGTGGGAGCCCAAGATGGTTTTTGAGCGAATAGATGGCGGTGAGTATTTAGGCAAGGCCGTGCGCTTCTATTACTCGACCGAGTCCGAAGGCCCAATCCGCTACAAGTCCGACGGCAACACGGTTCCGAAATCAGAAGGATGCATGCCCATGATGGAGCTGACCGAGCGTATCCCAGCAGACCTGGACTACGGCTGGTACATCCGTGAATCCAGCGACATCCTGCAAGACCTGGGCCTGCCGCGAGACACCTCCAAGTGGCACGACCATTTGATCTAATTTTCAACTAACGATTGAACCATGACACACACGCTTGAACTCCCCATTGAGGAAACGGTCTGCGACATTGCTGAGCGAAACGGGTGGCTCGTTCGCAAGGTGGCTTGGGTGGGTCGTCGGGCAGCACCTGACCGCCTGTTCTCCAAGGTCGTCAATGGGCACCCCCGACCGGTCCTCATCGAGTTCAAGCGTGAGGGCAAGGACGCAACAACGCAGCAAAAAAAGGAGCACGAGCGCCTACGGGCAGCGGGCTTTGAGGTGCATGTGTGCGACTCGATAACATCTGCCCTGAAAGTGCTTGAAATATGAGAACAGAAGCCGAGATGCGCCACTACCAATGGTGGATGCGCAAGAAGATCGTCGAGCTGTTGTACGTCGCGTTGTGGGCCGAGCAAGGCCTTGGTAAAACGGTGGCCACCCTGTTCGCAATGAAAGACTTGATTGAATCTGGGGAGGTCAAAACGTGGCTGGTGGTGGCCCCACTCCTGGTTGCCGAGACAACATGGCCGGACGAGATTGCTGAGTGGAAAGAGCTTCGGGCCTTGCGATACAGCGTAGTCACGGGCTCCGAGAAAGAGCGTATCCAAGCGCTCATGTCCTCGGCACCGATCAAGATCATCAACCGAGAAAACCTGATCTGGCTGCACCAATACCTCAAGGGCAATTTCCCGTTCGAGGGGTTGGTCTATGACGAGGCCAGCCGGTTGAAGTCCGGTCAGGTGCGAACCAAACCGTCTTTCGAGCGATTGAAAACCGAGATTGCCGACTTGGTGGTTGAAGGTCAGCGGATCGCCCGAGACAACAACGACCCTTGGCGCGATCTGCTCGACAACTATGGCTACAAGCTTTTGGGCGAACCCTTTGAGGTGCGCCAAGCCCTGGCAAACGTCGACCGCCAGATCATGGCCAAGCAGCGGGAAATGAAACCCAAGATCACCGAGTACGGCGTGGTCAACAAGATGCGGGACACCCTCAAGGCGGTCATCCAGTTGACGGGCACCCCCACGCCCCAAGGGCTGATCGACTTGTGGGGACCGATCTATATTCTCGACCGTGGTGTCAGGCTGCACACATCCAAAAACCAATACATCACGCGCTACTTCGACGTTAATCGCTACAGCCGAAAGATCACGCCCCGCCCAGGCTCCCTCGAACTGGTCACCGAAAAGCTCAAGGACATTGCGTTTTCACTTCGCAGTGACGACTACCTGACGCTGCCGGATCGCATCGACAACATCGTCAAAGTCAAATTGCCCGCAAAAGCCATGGAGCAGTACCGCGAACTGGAGCGAGAATTCGTCCTAGAGGAACACGACATCGAGGCCGTGAACCAGGGGGTTCTAACTTGCAAGCTGCTTCAGTTGTGCAACGGGTCGATCTATAAGGGTGAAGACAAAGAAATCATCGAAATCCATGACGCCAAGCTCGACGCCTTGGAGATGCTCATTGAGGGGGCGCAAGGCAAGCCCGTCCTCGTGGCCTACGAGTTTCAGTTCGACCTGTTGAAAATAAAGAAACGATTTCCGAAAGCGGTCATCCTTAATCAGGAATCGGACGTCGTGAAAAAGTGGAACGCGGGTAAGATTCAACTCCTGCTCACACACCCGGCCTCCGCTGCTTACGGCCTGAACATGCAGCACGGCGGCAACATCACCGTGTGGTACGGCCTGACGTGGTCGCTGGAGCTTTATCAGCAGCTCAACAAACGCCTTCACCGATCTGGACAAAAGAACGCAGTGGTGATTCACCACATCTTGGCAGAAGGCACTTTTGACGAACGCCAGTACAAGGCGCTCAGCGTCAAGGGTGCCACCCAAGACAGCGTGACCGACGCGGTGAGAGTGACACTCCCAGCATAGCCTTGACAGTCCCCATAAATCCCGTGTAGATGACACCTTCAGTTGAAGCGGGCTAAAAGGGAGTTGCATGATTGGGCGACATAGTTCGAGATAAAGCCTTCGCAAGACGGCTACACCAAGCGGCGGAAGATCGCCCTGACGTGCCACCGTTTGGCCTAGGTAGGCAGACCTGGATCAAAGAGCGCATGGGGGTCAGCCACGAGGCCGTGCGCAAATGGCTGACCGGAGAATCTCGGCCCCGACCAGTGCTCATGACTAAACTGGCCAAGCTGTTTGGGGTCGACGAGGCATGGCTTGCACTAGGCATCGCCAGCGAACCACCAACCAAACACCGGGAAGCCCGCAATGCACTGGCCGACGGTGCTGTCAACGTGTTCACGGGCCTCGTGCAAATGAACGGGGGCCACTGCGCATTCCCCGGCCAAGACGACCCCCGCAGCGCCTACGTGGACGTGTACGCCATCATCCGAGGCTCACAGTTCTCCGTGCATGTGGCGTTCGGGGAAGAGGTCAGCACCGGGGTATTCAGGTTCGCAGTGCCCAAGGATTACAGCAATTGCACGGTCGTGGGGGCCGTGCATCACAGCTCCATGCGCTGCGCATTCATAAACATGCAGCAAAGCCTCATAGAGAAACACCGGGTCAAGAAGGGGGCTCACTTCGAAATCGCGGTACACGTTTCAGACAACCGATTTACCACCGGAACGGACATTTGGCCGGTGATCGACAACTTGGTGGACAAGATATGACGATGGAATGCCCATGGGTGGCCCTGCGAGACGTCGTACACCTTTTCGGCGTGCGCTATGAGACTGCCAAGAACCGCATTTACGCAGACACGTTCCCCGTGCCCGTGCGCCGCGAAGGAAAGCTGTTGGTGGTCGACAAGGCCGTGCTTGAGGCCTACTTCGACGCACAACGCGCAAAAGACCTGTCGCGTCTTCGTTTGCCGCCAAATTCACCAAACGGTTGAACGAAGAAACCGGGGGTGACATACTGCCTACTCCAACATTCAGGAGCAGGCATGGCCAAACCGATACTCACTCTCGCTGACTATGAACAGGCGGCTCGCACATTGGGCGTAGACGTTGCCGCCATCCGTGCCGTGGCTGACGTCGAAAGCGCAGGTACAGGGTTTATGCGCGACGGACACCCTGACGTTCTGTTCGAGCGCCACATCATGTTCCGCGAGTTGCGCAAAAAGTACGGTGTGGATCGCGCCCGCGCCCTTGTCGTACTTCACCCAGACCTCGTGAACGAAAAACCCGGAGGTTATGGCTCAGAATCCTCGCAGCCCGGTCGCCTGGAACGTGCGTCCAAGATCGACCGAGAATGCGCCCTGATGTCTGCGAGTTGGGGCAAATTCCAGATCATGGGCTTCCACTGGAAAACCTTGGGTTATCCGTCGCTACAAGCATTCGTCAATGCGATGTACCACAGCGAAGGTGCTCACCTCACAGCCTTCGTTCAGTTCATAAAAATCGACCCAGTTCTACACCGAGCCCTCAAGGCCAAAAACTGGGCTGAGTTTGCCCGCCGATACAACGGTCCAGGGTACGCGACCAATCGCTATGACATCAAAATGGCGGAAGCTCACCGAAAATATTCAGTAGCTGCTTAGTGTTGGTTTCTAACCACCACATACCAACCGCATAGCGGTATCATTCAAATATTAGTTGAAAGGTAGCGCTATGAAACATTACATCGTTTGGAACAATGATCGCAGCGAAGGCTTCGTCACGACCGACAAGCAATTGGCATATGAAGTCCGCAAATCTTCGGACACCAACTGCTACGACGAGAATGGTCGTCGGTCGGAAGTGGGTGTAGCTTTTTGCGATGCTTGGGGCGATCACGACTGCACCACGCAGGAAATCGATATTCCATTACCCACCGAGAAGGGTATCGAGTTTGTACCCAAAGACGGGGAACGGCAGAAAGTAAGTATGACAGCGTCCAAAGAGCAAGAACGTTCGGAAGATTACGAAGAGTTCCGTGCATGGTGTGACGACAACCCTCATTTCGGGTTCGACACGCGACTACATCAACATGGCGGCCCAATTGAACGTGGTGGCTATATATCTGACCCAAAGACCTCAGCAGCTTTCGCTGCATGGTGCGCTGCGCGTCGCATACCATTGAATGTGACAACTTACCCCACCCGAGTCCCACCCGATACCCCCAATTCGAGTCCCACAGCATTCCGAAGATAAGAAACATGCAGCACATAGTGTCTTTCAGCGGGGGAGCGGCCTCTTTCGCCGCAGCCCATCTCGCCATCGAAAAATATGGCAAGGACCATGTCACCTTGGTCTTCTGCGACACCCTGATCGAGGACCCCGACCTCTACAGGTTCATCGACGAGGGAGCCAAAGCGCTCGGATGTAAGTTGATTAAGCTCGAAGATGGTCGAACACCATGGCAAGTCTTCAAGGATCACCGCTATCAGGGCAACACACGAACGGCACATTGCACCGTTGATCTTAAAGGGCGCACTTTTGCTAGGTGGCTGACGGAAAACTATCCGAACCCAGACGACTGCGTGATCCACTTCGGCTTTGACTGGATGGAGGAACGGCGCTTGACCGAGGCGCGTAAAAACTGGGCACCCTATAATTGCGAAGCTCTACTATGCGCTCCCCCGTATTTAAGCCGCGCACAAGTCTTCCAGATCATCGACGACTACGACCTGGAACTCCCCAGGCTATATGAAATGGGGTTCACCCATAACAACTGCGGAGGATTCTGCGTAAGGGCTGGTCAAGCGCACTTCGAGCTACTGCTACGCAAACTGCCGGACGTTTACGCACACCACGAGGCTGAACAGGAAAAGTTAATGCGGGAGGTTCCCACCGCCCGACCATTTCTCCGAATGCAGCGAAACAAGCAGACCCACTATCTAACGCTCCGTAACTTCCGAGAACACTTGGCGCGAGGCGGCGAATTCGATGCGTATGAGCACGGCGGGTGTGGATGTTTCTCCGACGCAAGTTCATGCGGGCTGCCAGCATTGGTATCGAATTCAAACTGGAGCTTCGCATGGAACGAAGACGCGATGGTCGAATTGGTCGGTCTATCAATGTCCACCGGAAAATTATCGGCAGCCGCGTAGTCCACTAATTGTCCCAAAACGTCCCAGTGGAACCCGTATTTCAGGGGGTATCGACGGGGGTATCCGGTGGCACAGGTCAAACCTAAGACCTTGAAACAAAACCCGTAATCGCCCTAATGTTGAGCCTGGTGGGCCCACCAACACCCCTTCTCAGTAGTTCCCAGCAAGTCCCACAGAGCCCTGAAAGCCCAGCGTTTTCAGGGCTCTGTGTGTCAGGTCGTCCCAGCAGGGCTATGGACAGCGCAGGTTTCGGGGGGTACGACCGGGGGTATCGAAAACCACCCCCAAACCAAATACCCCCACCTGAAAGGAATACCCCTTTGCTCACTGACACGGCAGCCCGCAACGCCAAGGCCAAAGACAAGCCCTACAAGCTCCCGGATGCCAACGGGCTACACCTCCAAGTGACCCCCACCGGCAGCAAACTTTGGCGCATGAAGTACCGCTTCCTTGGCAAAGAAAAGCTGCTGTCGTTCGGCGCATACCCGGCAGTCAGCCTTGCCGACGCCCGCAAGCGCCGCGACGAGGCCAAGAAGGCACTGTCGGAAGGGATCGACCCAGGTGAGCTGAAAAAAGAGGTCAAGCGCCGCTACGACTTGGATCAGCGCCACACCTTTGAGGCCGTGGCCCGTGAGTGGTTTGCCAAGAAGGAGGGCTCCATCGTCAGCACCTATTCGAGCCGCATCTGGACCCGCGTCGAGGCCGACCTGCTACCCCACCTGGGAAAGCTCCCCATTGAAAGCATCGAGCCTCCCGAGGTGCTGTCGACGATCCGCAAAATCGAAGACCGAGGGGCCATAGAAATGGGTCGCCGGGTGCTCAACTACGCATCGCAGATTTATAGATTTGCTATTTCCAGTGGCTACGTCAAACGCGACCCCACACTCGACATCCGGGGAGCCCTCACGCCAAACCCACCCGTCAAGCACAGAGCCTCGCTCAAGCACACCGAAATGGGCGAGTTCATGGCCAAGCTTGCGGAGTACGACGGTGATGAGCAGACCCGGCTTGCGCTAACCCTGACCGTTCACACCTTCGTTCGCACGTCCGAAGTTCGGTTCGCGGTCTGGGACGAGTTCGAAGACTTGGAAGGTAAATCCCCGATCTGGCGCATCCCCGCTGAGCGCATGAAGATGCGGGAACCCCACATCGTCCCGCTGACCCGCCAAGTAGTCGACATCGTGGGACAGGTGCGGGAGATGGGCCTGAAATCCAACTACCTGTTCCCGTCGGCCACCCGCAGCAAAGTCATTTCCGAAAACACGATGATCTTTGCCATGTACCGCATGGGTTATCGCAGCCGGGCGACCGTGCATGGCCTGCGCTCGACGGCATCGACATGGTTGAACGAAAACAACTTCAACAGAGACTGGATCGAACGCCAGCTTGCGCACGTCGAAGGTGACAGCGTCCGGGCAGCCTACAACGCGGCTGAATACCTCCCCCAGCGCCGCACGATGATGGAGACGTGGTCGCAGTTTTTGGAAGAAAAACAACACTCGAAAAACGTGGTGCCATTCAGGGCGGCGTGAGGGGTAGAATTCAACTTTTAATTGAAAGGTTTATATGAGCGACATCAAATGCTTTGAGTGCAATAACGGAGTTGTGACAGATACCGAAGGTCTGAAGTGGCCTTGTCATATGGGGTGCAAACCGACTGAAAATGCAATACCTGATCAGCAGGGGATAGATAGCATCGTGCAATCTTTGCGCGTAATAACTGAGCAAGCAGCTCAAGAGGGTTATGTTGTGACCGTGAGCCAAAAACCTCGCAAGCCCTTAGCGATGGGCCACACGCAAACGCATATCGAAGTGCGACCATCCCGCAGCAGTGGCTACGCAACCCAAGATGTGAAGCACGACCTCTACAAAACCGGCGACCCGGACGCCCCCGAAGAGATTAAAGACGGCAACGGGGAGGTCGCTGTAGACCTGTGCAAACGCTGCGGAAAAGCAGAAGTCGAGCTGCTTGACACTCAGTGCTCAGGATCGAAAAAGTGAGCTACTAGCCCTAGTCCAGCAAGCGTTTGAGTCACTTTTTATTGAAAGTTTTTATGCAGATTGTCAAAACTTCAGAGTTGATCGGAGCACAGCTTGATTGGGCTGTTGCCGTAGCCGAAGGTAAGCACGCCGACGTCAACAAAGACTGGGGCAACGCCTTCATAAACGACCTCGGTCGTTGTTCCATCTCGCACCGCAATTGGAACGGTGCCAAATACTTTGAGCCATCCAAGAACTGGGGGCACGGTGGGCCGATTATTGATCGTGAAAAGCTTGGCTTGATGCCAATTTCTGACGCATCGTGGCGCGCGGGTGATGTTGATGGTGCAAACGGCTATGGAACTTCGCCGCTAATTGCAGCCATGCGCTGCTACGTTACCAGCAAGCTAGGTGCCCAAGTTGAAGTACCCGACGCGCCAACACCTGAGAGCGTGGCAGCTTTCGCCAAATCACTCAAAGGGTGTCCGAGATATTAAGCACCACGAAACACCACAACAAACAGTTAGACAATTCAACTAAGTCTTGAATATCTTGGCCTTCAGAAACGAGGGTCAAGATGAAGTTCTTACGACTACCCGAAGTCCGGCAAGCAGTCGGCATGTCCCGTAGCCAGATTTACCGCATGATCCAGTCCGGCCAGTTCCCCAAGCCCGTCAAGCTGGGGACCCGGATGGCGGTTTGGCCGGACGAATCCATCGAAAAGTGGCAGGCGTCCAAGCTATCCGAGGTCGCCAAGTCTTCGTGATACGATTCAACCTTATGTTGACATCGTAGAGCCATGGCGACGAACCCACCTAAACTAAGATTGGACGGTCAGCCCAAGCGTTCCGGTCGCCCTCCCAAGAAACCCGGAACCGACTTGGCTGATTTGAAGACCCCGCCACCAACAGACGATTTCGATGACCTGATCGGAACGTCCACGGTGGCGGGGTCGCATGCGTTGGACTATGTGCCAGAAGGTGAAGTCGACGGCAGCAACGTGTTCGCAGGGGTCACGCGCACATGGCTGGCAGACGTCTTCGGCATGGACCCGACCACCGTCAAAAAGAGATTGGCCAACTGCCCAGCGAAAGGCAAACGCGGTGGGTTCCCCCTCTACGATCTGCGCTTGGCTGCGCAGTACCTTGTCCCCCCTCGCGTTGACATCGGTGAGTACCTGAAGTCGATGCGACCCAACGACCTGCCGCCCATCTTGCAGTCGGCATACTGGGACGCCCAGCGAAAACGCCAAGAGTGGGAAAAAGAGGCCGGTGAGCTTTGGAAAACCGAAAAGGTGATTGAGACCTTGTCGGAGACATTCAAGCTGATCAAGACCAGCGCTTCCCTTTTTGCAGACACCGTGGAGCAAGAGCACGGGCTGACGGATGCCCAGCGCAGCACCATCGCCAAGTTGACCGACAGCCTCATGGACGACATCCATGGCTCGTTGATCCGCCAGCACGACACAACCCGCACGCCGAGCCAACTGGCAGAACTCAAGGACATCGAAGCTGACGTTCGGACAGGCCCAGGTGCAGACGATGAGCAGATATGACTCGATTGAACAGATCATCTTGGCCACTGCTGAGATGGTCCGCCCGCCCGAGCGCCTGAGCGTCGATCAAGCTGCCGAAAAGTACGTCTATGTGAACTACCCCGGCGCTTACGTGGGGTACTACAACAACAGCTCCACCCCGTACCTGCGTGAGCCCATGAACGTGCTCACGAGCCGGGATTACACGAGCTGCGTGTTCGTGGGTCCTGCTCGCGCAGGTAAGACCCAGATGTTCCTGAACTGGGCCGGGTACTCAGCGGTGTGCGACCCCGGCGACATGATGCTCGTGCAGCCATCCAAAGACAGCGCCCGCGACTTTTCGATGCGAGACCTTGACCGGATGATCCGGTACTCGCCCGAGGTGCGCTCGCGCATGATCCAAAAAGCCAGCGCCGACAACACGTTTGACAAGCAGTTCTCGTCGGGCATGCTGCTCAAACTGTCGTGGCCATCCATCAACGAGTTGTCGGGCAAGACATTGGGCCGAGGCTGGCTGGCCGACTATGACCGCATGCCGTCGAGCGTGGACGGCGAAGGCTCAGCCTTTGACTTGCTCAAGCGCCGCACACAGACTTTCAAGCGCAACGGCATGACCGTGGTGGAGTCCTCACCGGGCTTCCCGGTCAACAATCCCAAGTGGATGCCCAACACCGAAAGCCCACACGAAGCGCCACCGGCAGACGGCATATTGGCGCTCTACAACCGTGGTGATCGCCGCCGTTGGTACTGGCCATGCCCGCATTGTCAGACCCCGTTCGAGCCCGACTTTAATCTGCTAACCTACCCGGACACCCGCGACTTCGGTGACGCGGCAGCCCAGGCCGTCATGATGTGCCCTCACTGCGGGGGCGTCATCACCCACCACCGTGACGAAAAACACGGCACCCCTGGCAAGAACGAGCTGAACTTGCAGGGTCGATGGCTCAAAGATCGCCAACGCTGGGACGTCGAGAACAACCGGATGCTGGGCGGCGTCAAGAGCGACGACACAGCCTCGTTCTGGCTCAAAGGGGTCGCTGCCGCCTTCAACACCTGGGAAAAACTGGTGCTTGAATACCTCAAGGCCAATGACGAATACGAGCGCACCGGCAATGAGGAAGCCCTGAAGGTCACGATTAACACGGGACAAGGGCTTCCCTATATCCCGAAAAATCAAGACGGCGGGCGACTGCCCGAGGACCTCAAGAACCGCGCCCGAAATTTCGGTGAGCGCGTTGTGCCTCGCGGCGTTCGTTTCTTGGTGGCCACGGTTGACGTGCAGAAAAACCGTTTCGTGGTTCAGGTCGAAGGTTTCGGCGTCGGCGGTGACATCTGGCTCGTCGACCGTTTCGAAATCCGCAAGTCCAAGCGAGTTGACGAGGATGGTGACCCGTACCCGCTGTCACCCGGCGCATACCCAGAAGACTGGCATGCGCTGATCGACGCCGTGCTGACCAAGACGTACCCCCTGCAAGACGACTCCGGGCGCAAGATGATGATCAAGCTGACCGCTTGTGACTCAGGCGGGGCAGACGAGTCGACTGCAAACGCATACAAGTTCTATCGCTACCTGCGGGACAACAACGACCCTAATCGCCAGTTCGATCCGAACTTGTTTCGCCGTTTCAAACTGGTCAAGGGTGACCCGAAAATTGGCAAACCCCGTGTACATCTCACGTACCCGGACAGCCAGCGAAAAGACCGCCATGCCGACGCCCGTGGTGAAATCCCAGTGTGGTCCTTGAACTCGAACGTGCTCAAGGACCAGCTCAACAAGATGTTGGACCGATCCGATCCGAACGGTGGGCAAGTCAATTTCCCAAACTGGCTTCCCGATGAGTTTTACACCGAGTTGACCGTCGAAGTGCGCAACGAAAAAGGCCAGTGGGAAAACCCGCGTAAACTGCGAAACGAATCCTGGGACTTGTTGGCCTACGCCATTGCAATGTCGCTGACGCCCGACATCAACCTCGAAAAGATCGACTGGGACGACCCACCTTCCTGGGCTCAAGAATGGGACGACAACGATCTTGTTTTTGATCCAGTTTCAACTACTAGGTATGCGATGAACCCAAAAGTAGAATTCGATTTGTCGAAACTTGCGGGAGAACTGGCATGAGTAGCGAAGGGGGATTTAAGTCCATCCCAAACTCGCGTGCGGAAGGTAAAGCGGTTGGGGCACCACACTACTTCACAGGTATACCGTGTAAGCACGGGCACGTCGATAAGAGACTGGTCTCGACAGGTGCGTGCGCAGAATGCCTCCGTGTGCGGCAGAATTTCCGACGCCTACACGATCAACAGTACCGCGAAAAATCAAAAAATTGGTCGAGGGAGCGCATGAGAAGACTCCATGCTGACCCAGAAATCCGCGCGCAGATACTTGCCGCCGAAAGCAGGCGATACCACGCTTCCGAAGATATTCGACGCAAAAAAGCCGAGCGGGACAAAACTCGACAGAGCACAGCAGAGTTCGCTGAAGCACGAAGGTCGAGGGAACGAGTCAGATACCACACTGCGTGGAAATTCGACCCTGACTATATTTCAGCAACTGCTCGACGAGGGAAGACTTACGCCAAGCGTAACTCGGCCAAGCTTAATGCGAAGTCTGGACTGCGACGGTCACTTAGAATTCAAGCTACACCCCGGTGGCTAACCGAAGACGATAAGAAAAATATAGAGTTGATATATCATTGGGCCAAAGTTCTCGCCCGCGTAACAGGGGTAAAGTACGAAGTCGATCACGTAGTCCCATTAAACAACGAGTGCGTTTGCGGACTGCATGTGCCGTGGAATTTGCAAGTCTTAACTGAGTCCGCAAACCGAGCCAAGAGCAACCGTTTTAGCCCAGATAACTATGACCGATAGCGAGCGAGATAAATTGTTGACCATGTTGGCGGATGCGGAAACCGCCTACCACCGGCTGATGACGGGGGCCGCTGCTCGCGTAATAGTTGATCAAAATTCTGAACGTGTTGAATTTGTGGCCACAACAGCAGGCCGCCTTGCCGCCTACATCCAAGAACTCAAGCGCCAACTCGGCATCATCCCCCACGGGTCGGTTGGCCCCATGCAAATTTGGCTATGAACCTTGACGCACAAGCACTCGACCTGATCGGTATCCCACCCTCCGAGCAGGCTATCGGGGGCGCTTTCGAGGGTGCCCAGCGTGTCAACCGCGACTTGGCAATGTGGAACCCTGCGCTGCGTTCCGCCGACTTAGACATCCTGCCGGAAAAAGGCATCCTGGACGCCCGCAACCGAGACATGGTGCGCAACGACGGCTACGTGCAGTCGGGCATCGACATCAACCGCGACGGCATCGTCGGTAGCGCCTACCTGCTCAACTCCAAGCCTTCACACAAGGTTTTGGGGCTGGACGACCAATGGGCCGAAGAGTTTCAAGAAGAGGTCGAAGAGAAGTTCACGCTCTACGCCGAGTCCCCCAACAACTGGGTGGACGCCGCTCGACTGAACACCCTGACCGAACTGGTGCGACTTGCCGTTGGCGTACACACCTTCGGCGGCGAAGTCTTGGCTTCTGCGGAATGGATGCCCGACCGTGGGCGCTCCTACCGCACCGCAATCCAGATGATCGACACCGACCGTCTGTGCAACCCGAACGGCGAGATGGACACCCAGCGCCTGCGAGGCGGCATCGAACGCGACCGCTACGGCGCTCCGGTGGCAGCCCATGTCTTGATGGCCCACCCACGGGACTACACCGACGACGACAGCTCGTTCACCTGGAAACGAGTTCCCATGCGCAAGCCGTGGGGTCGAATTCAGATGATCCACATCTACGAGCAAACCCGCCCAGACCAGACCCGTGGGGTTTCGGCAATGACGGCTGCGCTCAAGGAAATGAAGATCACCAAGAAGTTCCGCGACGTGGTTTTGCAAAACGCCGTGGTCAACGCGACCTACGCGGCCAGCATCGAATCCGATCTACCCAGCGACGTGGTCTATAGCGCCATGGGTGGCGGCAACGTCGGGGCAGCAGCTATCGAGAACTACGCCACCGGGTACTTGGGCGCAATTGCCAAGTATTCGGGCAACAGCAAGAACATGCACATCGACGGGGTGAAGATTCCCCACTTCTTCCCAGGCACCCGATTGCAACTGCGCCCAGCCGGTCAGCCCGGAGGCGTGGGCACCGAGTTTGAGACATCCCTGCTGCGCTACATCGCGGCCTCCCTGGGCCTGTCTTACGAAGAGTTGTCACGCGACTTTTCCAAGACGAACTACTCGTCTGCCCGTGCGGCCATGAACAACACATGGAAGCACCTTCAGGCGAAAAAGAAGATCGTGGCCGACAAGTTCGCAAGCCATGTTTTCCGTCTTTGGTTGGAAGAGGCTTTGAACAAAGGTCGGATCAGCTCCGTGCCCAAGAACGCTGCGGCCATGTGGTACAGCCAGCCGGAATTCGCAGACGCATTCTCAGCGTGTGAGTGGATCGGGGCAAGCCGTGGTCAGATTGACGAGTTGAAGGAAACTCAGGCCGCAGTCCTGCGCTTGAAATACAACCTCACGACCCAAGAAGATGAACTCGGTCGCCTGGGCAAAGACTGGCGCAAAGTGGCACTTCAGCGCAAGCGGGAGATAGCTCTCAACAAAGAATACGGCCTCGTTACCGAAGAGGACAACTCCATCAACGCAGCGTCGGGCTCCGTGCAACAGCGCGAGGCCAAGGACGAAAAAGACGACAGCTCGTCTGAGACCGAATAATGACCAACGCACTTATCGCACGTTTTTCCGGTGAACCTGTCTTGGCCTGCTCGTCCAAGGCGGAAGCCTTTTCGGCGCACCTGCACTCCGCAGCCACTCACCCGGATTTCATGAAACTCACCGACACAGGTGAGAGCATGTCGGCCCAGGACGACGACTTCTGGCCCGAAGAAGGTAGCTGGATGTCTCACTACCGCCCTTACATCGTCAAGGACGGCATTCTCAGCATCCCGGTCGCCGGGGCTTTGATCAAGGGCTTCTCGTACACCTTCTACGGCATGGTCACCGGCTACGAGTACATCCGCCGTGCCTTCGACCGAGGCATGGACGACGCCAACGTCAAGGCGATTGTGCTGATGATCAACAGCCCAGGCGGCGAGGTCGCTGGCAATTTCGACTTGGCTGATCACATGTTCGCCCGCCGTGACGAAAAGCCGGTCGCCGCGATTGCCGACGAGCACGCCTACTCGGCTGCGTATTCCTTGGCATCGGTGGCCAGCACAATCTATGTGGCACGCACAGGCGGCGTGGGTAGCATCGGCGTGGTGACCTCGCATGTGAACATGGCAAAAGCCATGGAGAAATACGGCTACGAAATCACGTTCATTTACGCGGGCGACCACAAAGTTGACGGTAATCCTTACGAAGCCCTGTCGCCCGATGTGAAGGCGCGGATTCAAGCACGGATTGACTACCTCTATAATGTTTTCGTTTCCACGGTTTCGCGTAATCGCGGCCTATCCGAGCAAGCTGTCCGTGACACACAAGCGCTGACCTTCAGCGCCGACGAAGCGATTAAGATCGGTCTGGCCGACAAGATCGGTTCGCTCGAAGCGGCCATGGGCGATTTCGCAACTACTATCAACCAGCAAGGAGTTCACATGAGCGCACCCCAGGACAAGACTACGGCAACTTTTGCCCAGTCCGACCTTGACGCGGCTCGCGCAGCAGGTATGGCCGAGGGTGCCAAATCCGAGCGCGAGCGCGTCAAGGCCATTCAAACCAGTGCTGAAGCGGCTGACCGCAGCACACTGGCAAACCATCTGGCCTTCAACACCGACATGAGCGTCGACGCAGCGAACGCCTTGCTGGCTGCTTCCGCCAAGGAACAAAAGGCCAATGAGTCCGCAGCGAACCCGTTTGAAAACGCTATGGCGTCTGGCAATCCCGATCTGGGTAGCGGCGACCCCAAGGCGAATTCGCACGTCGAAAAGCCCGCAGCCGCGTCCATCCTGGCAGACTTCCAAGCTGCTGGTGGCCACGTAGCAACCAAATAAGGAGCCCTCCCCATGCCAGTTATTCAACACGGCGACGTTCACATCGCCACCTCGGAAACCGATAGCTACACCCAAATCGTTTTGATGACGGGCGACACCCCTCCAGTGGTGACGACCTCCGAAGTCGCGGCGGTGGCACTGGCCCAATGGACAGTGGTCGGTCGTGACGCAACAGGCAAGCTGGTGAAGGCAACCCTCGCTGCTGAAAACGCGATCAAGCCTATCGGCATTACCGTCAACGCAGTCGACCCCGCTGTCGGTGTCTTGGACACCGTGGCCGTCTACCGTGCCGGTTGCTTCAACCCCAAAGCCTTGGTCTGGGATGCGAGCTTTGACACAGACGCCAAGAAGGCCGCTGCGTTCGAAGTCAACGGCACCCAAATCTTCTTGCGCGCCCCTCTCTACTAACTCACGGAGCCAACATGCCCATTGAGCATCGCATTTACGACACCAACACGTTGCTCGGCGTATACAAGGACTTGGCTCCTGCGTCGAACTACTTCCTGGGCTTGGGTTTCAAGTCCGCAGTCACTTTCGATACCGAATACATCGACTTCGAAAAGCTGACAACTGGCCGCAAGTTGGCACCATTTGTCGCCCCCACTGCACAGGGCGTCCCGATCTACAGCCAAGGCTCCAACATTACGCGCTTCAAGCCTGCGTATGTGAAGCCCAAGGACGCAATCGACCCGACCCGCCTGTTCAAGAAGTTGCCCGGCAACCTGCTGAACGACACCAACTCCAGCCCACAAGCTCGCTACAACGCACTGGTCGCCGCGATCTTGACCGACCACCGCGAAGCCATTGAGCGCCGTTGGGAATGGTTGGCAGCCAAGGCGATGCTGGACGGCAAGGTGCTGATTGAAGATGCTAACTACCCAGCTCGATTGGTGGACTTCCAGCGTAACCCCAACCACACCGTGGTTCTGCTGACCACTGCTCGTTGGGGCCAGTCGGGTGCCAACATCTTGGGCGACATCGAGTCTTGGCGCTCGCGTGTCCGCTTGGCCAAGTTCGGCGGTCCTACCAACCGCATGACCGTGGCTCCCGACGTTTGGGACGTGATGCGCAAGGACCCGGAAGTCCTCAAGCAGCTCGACACCCAAATCCGTGGCACAAGCATGGACCTGAACATCGGCATCCGTGAAGGCTCCAGCGTCGAGTACATCGGCAAGCTGTCGAACACCCTGGAGCTGTGGATCAACGGCGACTACTACGAGCTGCCAGACGGTTCGACCGTGCCCTACATGGCGTCCGGTGAAGTCCTGCTGTCCGGCCCCAACGTCAGCGGTGTACAGGCATTCGGTGCCATCGTGGACAAGAACGCGAGCTTCCAAGCCCGCCCCGTGTTCCCGAAAATGTGGGATCAGGAAGACCCATCTGCGACATTCATCATGACGCAGTCCGCCCCTCTGATGGTGCCAGTCAACCCGAACAACACCCTCAAGGCCACTGTGCTCTAATCTAGAGCCCGGAAACCGCCCCCGACAGCCAACCCAAAAAAGCGGCATCGGGGGTATTTTTTTTTCTTTAGGAGTTAGACATGGCAAAAGTCATCGCAATTTTCGAAATCATCCGCCCTGGCGAAGTTATCCCCCCAGGCAAGAGCTTCACGTCGACAGGTGAAGAACTGGAAACACTGACCAAGATCGGCGCAGTGCGCAAGGCCACCAAGGACGACGCCGAGCAGCAAGAAGGCGATGATCAAGGCACAGAAGGCAACGCTGCTGAACTGGAAGCTCAGAAACAAGCCACAAATGTCCCAGCCAAGACCTCGGGCAAAACATCGGGCAAAACATCGGGCAAGACAGCCGCCAAGAGCGACGACGACGGTATCTGATATGCAAAGCTGGCGCGAACAAAAGCGGGTGGCTCGCCACATCGTCCACGACACTATGGCGCTGCCCTGCTGGCATATCCCGGCTGTGGCGGGGTCAGCACCTAAGCTTGTTCGCGCCCGCTTGCATACGGCTCGCCCAACACCCACCAATTCGGGCATGGGCGACATCGAAAGCTTGGGGTTCGCCAAGTGGGAAGCCGCGTACACCAAGCTGGTTTTCATGCGCAACGAAGTAGACCCGAAGCGCAACGACGTTTTTATTTTTGCCCACGACGAAGCCTACGTCGTTGAACCCGAGCGCCCGTCGGACGACATCACGGTCACAGTGAAGGTGTCGAAGATGGAGATAGGCACCTTGACAAAGCTCCTGACCACTATGGAACCCACCCTGGAGTTCTTTCCCGCATGAGCAACTACGCCCTGTTCGTGGATGGTTTTGACGACGTTCAAGACGCCATTGCAGCGCTCGACCCGGAAATCCTGCGTGCGGTGCGTATGAGCGTCAACAAAGGCGCAGACCGGGGTCGGGTAGAAGCGGCTCGCCGGATCGGTAGAGAACTCAATTTCCCGGCCCGATATATCACCGGGGCCGAAGGCAAACTCAACGTCACAAGTCGAGCAAGCTCATCAAAGCTCGAAGCGGTGATCGCAGCCCGCCGCACAGCAACCTCGCTCGCTCGGTTTTCCCTTGATCGCAGCCCACAGGCTTCAAAGAAGCGAGGCGGGGTCAACGTGGCTGTGAAAGCCGGGTCTGCCGTGTTCATGCCCCGAGCGTTTCTCATACGCCTGAAGTCAGGCAAGCGTGACCTAGACACAGCCCACAATCTCGGCTTGGCCATGCGCCTGCGCCCCGGCGAACAGATTGACAACAAGCGGGTCAAAGCCAAGCGGGTCGAAGGTAATCTCTATCTGCTCTATGGTCCAAGTGTCTCACAAGCCTTCCTCAATGCTGCGGGCACTGGTGTGGCGCACGACATCACCCCCGAAGTGCTCGACATCATGGAAGACGAATTCAAGCGCCTACTGAAGGTGAAACTCTGATGGATACCCTACCTGTGAACACCAAGCCTTTGCGCTTGCGCATCCTCGAAGCGATCACCGACGCCCTCAAGGAAATCACGCCCGACAACGGGTACAAGCACGACCTGTCGGAATCCGTTTTCCGTGGCCGAACTTGGTACGGCGAGGACGACCCATTACCGCTGGTGTCGATCTTGGAAGACCCCTTGCCGATCAACCAGGACATGGCCGGTCAAGGAGCCCGAGGTGACGGCACTGAAAGCAAAGGTGGTTGGACACTACTGGTGCAAGGCTTCGTGGAAGACGACAAAGTCAACCCCACCGACCCGGCCCACCACCTCATGGCGGATGTTAAAAAGCGACTGGCGATTGCCCGCAAACGAACAAGCAGCGCACACGCACACAACCGCTACAATCTCTTCGGCATGGGTGGTGCGGTTGAAAGCCTCAGCATCGGTGCGGGAGTTGTCCGGCCCCCGGACTATGATGTGTCCTCGAAGGCGTACTTTTGGTTGACAATCACCCTCACACTGGTTGAGGACCTTGAAGACCCGTTCGCTTGACTTTGGATTCAACCTTTTGTTTAACAGTTCCACTTTGGAGTAAGCACATGGCACAGCCACAAAATTACACGCTGGGTCGCGGGGAAGTCCACTTCGGACAGTTCTTCCCAGGCACCACCACCCCCAAGGGTGAGCGTTACTTCGGAAACACCCCTGAACTCAATCTGACCATCGACGTCGAGAACCTGGACCACTACTCGTCCGACCAGGGTATCCGTGAAAAAGATGACTCGGTGGTTTTGCAAGCCGACCGTTCGGGCTCCCTGACGACCGACAGCATCCGTCCTGAAAACATCGCCCTGTTCTTCTTCGGCGAAGCGACCACCGTGGCCGTGACTGCTGCAACCGGCGCAACCGACACGTACACAGGTTCGCCAGCGGGCCTGAGCATTCAGTTAGGCACTAATGCTGCCAACCCAGCAGGTGCTCGCAATGTGTCGAACGTGGTGATCGTGGCCACACCGGCTACCCCGGCACTGGTCGAAGGTACTGACTACGTCGTCGACATGGTCCGTGGTCGCGTGATGTTTGAAGAAACTACCAATGTCAAAGCCTTGACCAAAGTGGACTTCACCTACGACGTGGCAGCGTCGACCCGCAAGCGCATCATCTCGGGCTCGCAGCCTATCGAAGGCACGCTGCGCTACCTCGCCAACAACCCCAAGGGCGAGAACTTCGACTATTTCATGCCCTGGGTGAAGATCACTCCCAACGGCGACTACCAGTTGAAGTCTGACGAGTGGCAATCCATCCCCTTCAGTGTTGAAATCCTGAAGAAGCCCGGCATGGAAGCCATCTACTGTGACGGCAAGCCTTTCGCAGTCCCCGCACCTTAAATCTTAGGAAGACCAGTCAATGAGCAAGCGCACACTGGTCGTTCCCACAGATTCCATCAAACTGCAAGGGTCCGAAGAGGCCCTTGTTGTTCGTGGACTGTCGGTGAACGACTTCAAAACCCTGATCAACATGCACCGCGACATCGCGGCGACCATCTTCGAAAAGATCACCTCGGCATCGACCGCCGACCAGGACCAAGTCCTAGCTTCGGTCGACGACTTGGTCCTGATGGTCATCGACGAATTCCCCTTGGTGCTGGCCGATTTCATCGCACTGGCTGCCGACCAATTGGAGGACGCAGATGTCTTCGTGAACCTGCCTGTCGGTGCGCAATTCGAGGCAATCTCGAAAATCTGCCGCCTGACCTTCGGGGAGGAAGACTCCGCAAAAAAGCTGCTGGCCACCGTCACGAAGCTAATGGGGGTGGTCAACCTCAAGCTGGGCAACGGCTCACCTTAAATAGCTGGATGCTGGGTCTGCGCCGACACGTCAGCTTACTCCTGTCGAACGGCCACCCGGAGTCCGGGGATTATCCGTTGGGGATGCTCTGGGTAGAATCGCAACTGGTTGTTGAGCGCCTGAACCAGCAGGCAGCCACACAAGCAGTGTTGCTCCAACTAGCGGTCGGCTCAATTCTTTCCAAGAAGACCGGGTCGGAGTTTAAGAAAACCCTAAAGAAGTTGTCCCCAAATGGCTAGAAACAATCGTGATGTCGAACTCGTAATTCGGGGTAAGAACGAAGCGTCGAAGCCGATTTCGGCAGTCACGACCGATCTAAAGGGGCTGAAAGAGGCCCAGGATTCGGCGGGCAAAAGTGCGGAGAAGGCAGGTGGGCTGCTCGGCAAATTCGGTGCCGAAGCCCGTGCTCTCCGTGACAATTTGGAGAGCCTGCGCCAAATTGAAAAAACAGGTGGGCAGATCGACCGCATGGCGCAGTCCGTGCAGAAGGCCCAAGCTGATCTAGCCACCCTGAGCCAGCAGGCCAGCAAGGTCGCGGCAGATCAGCAAAAACTCTCGGCTGCCGCTCAGACTACGAAAGCCGCATTGGACGCACAGTCCGGTGCCACGGTCGCCGCTGCTGCAAACCTCAAACAAGTCGATACCGAGCTTAGCCGAGCATCTGCGCGTTACCGGACTTTATATACAGAGGTCAAGAAGGCCAAGGCTCCGTCCGAAGACCTAAAGAATTCCCTGCGTCAACAGCGCGACATTGTCGTGGCGCTCACCGTGGCGCAAGAGAAGGCGTCTGCCCAACTGGGACGGGAGGCGGCTGCCGAGAAGGAACTCAGCACAGCGGTGACCGGGGCAAACAACGCCCTCAAGAACTCTGAACGCAATCAGGAAGACTTGGCCACCGCGATTGCCAAGTCCAACGAGAACATCGCCCAGCAGATCACCAAGATGCGTGAGTTGCAGGCGGCGACCGTGCGAAAGACCACTGCGGCCCCGACATCCCCAATGAGCGCGATGTCGGAATACGGCGCTCAGGTAAAAGCCGTGGGGGATGCGCAGCGGGCTTACGGTTTGGCCCGTGCCGAAGTGGCGCAACTGAAAAAGGAAATGGCTTCCGCTGCGGCCCCTACGACCGAGATGGCACGAGCCCTCGAACTGGCACAGATCAAAGCCGACGCTGCCCGTCTTGCACTGCAAAAAGAAGGCATCACCCTATCGTCGGTGCGCCAGCAGACCTTGGAGACCGTGCGTGCCAAAAAGGCGGCAGCGCAAGCATCGGCAGAGGAAGCGCGAGCTGCTCAGCAGGCTTCCGCCCTGAAGGCCGCTGAGATCGCCGCATCGCAGGCGAACAAGGCTGCAAAAGATCAAGAAGCCGCTGCCAACAAACGATTGGCGGAATCCCACCGCACGACCGCCGACGCTGCTCGCCGAACCCTCGACTTGCAACAGCGCATCCGTGGTCAAGTGCTTGCGATGATCGCGGCCTATGCGGGCCTTCCGGCAATCGCCAATCAGCTCAACCAAGTGGTCAAGGCGTACCAAAGCTTGGAAGCCACCCAGAACCGATTGGGGGCCACGTTTGGCAGCACGGAAAAAGTCAATCAAGAAATCGACTGGCTGCGCCGCAACGCTGACCGCCTGAAGACCTCATTCCAGGTACTGGGGGAAGAGTACGGCAAGTTTGCCGTGGCCACCAAGGGTACGATCCTTCAAGGCAACGAGACCCGTCGCGTCTTCTTGTCGGTGGCCGAGGCTGGTCGGGTCAACAAACTCTCGACGGAGCAAATGAGTCGCGTTTTCTTGGCGCTGACCCAGATGATTTCGAAGGGGAAAATCCAGGCCGAAGAACTTCGCCAACAAATGGGCGATGCGCTCCCAGGTGCGATGCAGATTCTGGCAGCCGGTATGGGCAAGACCACTGCCGAGCTGGACAAGATGATGGAGAGCGGGTCGGTCGGGATCGACAACTTGTCCAAGTTCGCTACTGAGCTGGACAAGCGCTTCGGCAACCAGCTCGCCAAGTCTTTGGACAGCGTCACATCATCCATTGGAGACTTCGGCAACGCCACATACCAAGCTCGCCTGAAATTCGCGGAAGGCGGGTTTATCGACGCCCTGCAAAAGGCGCTCGACCGGATGACCGAGTACCTGCGAAGTGCGGAAGCCGCAAGCCTGATCAATTCGCTCAGCGCAGCTACTGGCGGGCTCATCACGACGCTCTCCTACCTGCCCCAGTACATCCGCCCCATCATCGTCCTCGGCACGGCCCTGATCGGCCTGAAGCTGGCGTCCATGTGGATCGGCGTTGCCAATTCAGTCGGTGCGGCTCGCGTGGCCATGGCAGCGGGGGCAGTGTCGATGGGTCAGTTGACCGTTGCCGCCAACGGCAGCCGGACAGCCATTTTGGCCGCTGCTGCGGCTACCCGGTCGTGGAGCGTGCTGCTCAGCGCTGCCGGTGGGCCAGCCGGTATCCTCATTGCCGCTGCGACCACCTTGTTGGGCCTGTGGTTGACCCGCACGGACGACGTGACAACGTCCATGACCAAGCACCGCGACATCGTGGACAAGGTCAGAAACGCCTACGACCGTGCTGACAAATCGTCCGCGAGCTGGGCCAAGAACATTGAGGGTGTGACCAAGACCGAGGCGATAGCCAACTTAGGAGAGCAGCGCAAAATACTGGCCGACATGGTGTCGGAGATGGACAAAAGCTCGGCTGTTTTTCGCAATCTGGCCAGCGCCCCGATGATCAGCAAGAGCCCCATTGCTGAGGAAAACCGCAAGAACGTATTGGAGGTGGTCGACGCCCTGGAGCAGTTGAAAGCCGGGCAGATCACTCTCGACGAGTTCAAGAAGCGCGTCGACGCGGTCAATCAGGCCAGCAAGACCAAGGCCATCCAGGAATGGACGCTCGCCCTGCTCCAAATGGCGAGCGGCGCAAAGGACGCGGAAAAGAGCGTCATGGAGGCCGAGCAAGTCCTGAAGATTTTGACCGGGACCACGGAAGATGCGGCCTCGGCAGGTAAAGACTTGGCAGGCTCGTTCTCAGATACCGGCGCAGCGGTCGACGGCGCGACCGACAAGATCAAGGCCTACGAAAAGGCGCTGAATGATCTGAAGAAGACGATCCCGGCGCTCAAGGTGGAAGCGGAAAAAGTCGAAGATTACGACGCCCTGGAGAAGCTGACGGCGACCCTGCTGGCCGACGGCCCGCCCACCGCTGACACCGCCAAGATCATCAATCAGGCTCGCGCTGCTATCGAGCAAAAGTACACCGACCAGCTCATCGCCGCTATGCCCGGTTTGAGCGCGGGCTACTACAACCGCCTGATCCAAAAAGAAAGTGGCGGCGACTCGAAGGCTCGGGCTCAGACATCGTCGGCTACCGGGATTGCCCAGTTCACCGAGGGTACGTGGTTGGGCCTGTTCGACAAGGTCTACCCCGCATTGGCGAACTATGACAAAGCCGCGAAATTGGCTTTGCGCACCAATGACGAAATGTCTCGAAAGATGTTGGAGCGCCTGACACAGGAGAACCAACAGACCCTTTCGCGCAGCGGCGTGGCAGCCAACGACACGACCTTGTATCTGGCCCACTTCCTGGGAGCAGGTGACGCGGTCAAAGTGCTCCTGGCCAATCCGAACGAACTGGCAGAGAACCTCGTCAAGAAACAGTCGGTAGACGCCAACCCCGGCGTGTTCAAGCAGGGTATGACGGCTGGCGACTTGATCGCATGGTCGGCCAAGTTAATGGGATCGGCAGGTGGGCAAGCGGGCGTGGCCTCGGTCAAGACGGCGGACCTTTTGTCGAGCGGTCAAACCCAGCGTGAAACCGATGCTGCCGCCGAAGAAAAACGTCGACAAGAAGCCGCTGACGCACTGGTCAAGAAGCGCCTAGAGGCCAACCGCCAACTGGACGCCGAGATTGCGGGCTTGGGTATGTCAGCCACGCAGCAGGAAATCATCAACGAACTCTCGAAGCTGGGGTTAGAAGCCAACAGCGAAGAGGGTCGCCTGCTGGCTGAGAAGATCGTCCAGAAAAATCAGGAGCGCGACCTTCAGCAGGAAATCACCAACCTGCAAGCTCAACAAGCGTCTCTGCAAACGCAGATCACGTTCGCAACGCAGCAAGGCGACCCGGCGACCGCCGAGGCGCTCAAACTGCAACTGACGGACGTGAACACAAAACTGCAAGAGGCCATCCAAAAGGCAACTGCTTTCTGGCAAGTAATGGGTGGTCCGAATGCTGACGCAGCGATTGCCAAGTTGAAGGGCATATCCACGCAAACTGAGAACCTCGGTCGCAAGTTTTTGATGACCGGCCAGCAGATGGACGAGTCTATCGCCGGTATTGGTTCTGACGCACTGCTGGGCTTTGCGGAAGACATCTACGAAGGTGAAAACGCACTAGACGCCTTGGGCAACGCTTTCCGAAAGTTCGCCGCAGACTTCTTGATGCAGATCGCCAAGATGATTTTGCAGCAGGCAATCTTCAACGCCATGCAGAACTCGGGAATGGGCGGTGCGATAGCTGGCGCGGTAGGTTCGATATTCCACGAAGGGGGTGTTGCTGGTGGCCCATCTCAAACCCGTGCCGTTAATCCATCATGGTTCGACGGTGCCAAGAGGTTGCACACAGGGGGCGTAGCGGGTCTCGCATCTAATGAAATCCCTACCATCCTAGAAAAGGGTGAGACAATTCGTACCGAGGAACAAGAAGCCGCATTGCAGGAGCAAATGTCGGGGGGAGGCTCCAAGAACGTCGTGCAGCCCATTGTCAAGGTCATCAACGCCTTCGATGCCGGGAGCTTCGTGTCCGAGGGCCTGTCTTCAGCAGAAGGCGAACAGTCGATGCTCAACTGGGTGCGAGCCAATTCATCTGCGGTCAAGGGCGCACTGGGGCGATAAAAAATGAACTTGAATTTAATCGTCAGCCCAGCAGGGCTAGACTTCGGTTTCCTAAAATCTGGAGCCTCAAAAGGCTACACGATCCGCCTGGAAACCGACACCTACGATCTGCGGGTCACCGGGATTGTCAAGCAGGGCTTCGGCCCCAATGACACAGCGACCTTCCCGGCAATTGGGACGGTGCTCACTGACGGCTCGGCGCGATCAGGGGTTGTCACCATGGCCGCAGACGGCGGGGACTGGATTAACGGCAACTTGGAAATTCAGACCGAGTTCGTCAACACCCGCAACTACGGCCCCCTCATCACGAGCGGCTTGATCAGCAACGCTTACCACACGGAAGACGGGCGTGCGGGCTACTTTCACCCAGCGTCAGGCACCTCGGAAGGTCAAACGCTGATGATCTACGCGGCGTACTTGGCGTCCGAGGTGTTGGAAAGTCGGTTTGCCATGCAGTCGCGTTGGTACAAAAACTTGGCCGAGCAGATGCTTGAGGCCATGTACGGGCCGATGATCCGCCAACCCATCCCCCGCGACCCGGAAACCGTCACATTGCTGCACTGGTTGTTCGCGGCCAAAGCCCCCGTGGAAGTCGAAGCGACCGATCTGGCGCGAAGCCTGACCTATTCAGGGGGAAGCTTCACGATCCCAAAACTGGGCAACGGGGTCAAGAAGGTCTACCAGATGTACCCAGCGTCGACCAACCTACTCTACGCAAGCCCGTACTCGCCCGCAATCGGGGGTGGGAGCGTCTTTCTGACCACGGGGCAGGTGCAGGTACACGCCAACGGTTCAGCGACCGTCACGCCCCCTTCTGGCACGCCTGCCGGGGCCTACAAGCTGTGTGTGTCGTACTTGTCTGGGCAAACGATCCCCCGCGAGAGCCCCTATGAGGCATACCCGGCATGGTCTGGAATCCCTGACGGCTACGCTGCGTGTGCCCCAGACACGTTTCGTTGGGCAGACCAAGCATTGCGGGAAGCGGTTCGCATAGGTGACCCCGGCAAGACCCGCGACAGGCAAGACCTACTCAACGCTTTGCGTAGAACCTGCGTCAAGGGGTGCGACCTCACCGATCTACGCGAGGTGTTCAAACTCCAACCGGGGCTGTCCGTATTCAGTGCCAGCGGCATGTTCTGCTACTCCAACCACCCTGACGCGGAAAATTCCGCTTACGGCAGTGGTGCCAACTTCTGGAGCCGCAACGCCCTTGGTCAGATCGTCAGCGAGATAAGCGCCAATGACGGAACCGCTGTTGAAGTGCAGATCGGTAGGGGTGTGGAGGATACGTGGCGAGGCAGCGCAATCTACCAAGACCCCGACCAATACCTCATCGTCGACCTGGGCCTGAAGGTGCTGAGCCGCGCCAGTGACGGGGACTTCGCCGTTCAGGTTTTCGTCTCGTCGACGGCGGAATACAACCCAGCAACCCGGTGGGCGTACACCGTACCTGCGGCGACTATTCGCAAAGATGGTGGGGGAACTGCCCTGCTGAAAATCCGACGTACAGACCTCAAAAAGCTTTCGGACAACAGCGCCCTGCCGGTCGGTCGAACCGTCGTCAACTTCGGCGTCACGGTCGCCACGGACGCCGGGTATAGCCTCACTGTCGGTCGCATGCGTTTCGTGTCTGGCCCGAGCCGAGCTTGGGTCGACGCTAATCTCGACGCTGCGATCCGGGGCTCGAAGTTGCCATACTTCCCAGGCTCCATTCCGTTTGCCATGAACGCAGACCTCCCCACTGGCAACTTCGTCGGCTACTGGGGCAATCCTCTGCACGGATACCAGCTCCCAGATCAGTGGTTGTTCATGGAGCCTGACGCACAGATCGTCCATGGCCGAGTAACCCCAGCGGACGTTCCGGTGGTGGCCGCAAATGGGGCGATTGCATACACGCTGTCTGCCAACAACCCAAATGGGGTTGCGAAGCCCTCGGCGATTCTCCTGGCTGAGCAGCAAGTGCAGTATCTGGTGGATGCGCAAGCCGCCTACACCGCCAAGTTGGGCATTACGGGGCCCTACGCACATACGTTTGTGATCAACACGCCTGACCGCCGCAACATCGGCAACCCGAGTCCTCACTCGTGGGTGTTCACGAACGACGACCCTAACTCACCCTGGTGTGGCTACCAAACCCGCATTGTTGAGTCCTTGGCCAACTTGGTGTGGATGACTACGGGTCGCCCGGATGCCGTCACGCTGCGCTCCAAGGCAGCGACGTCCCTTATCTCCTGGTTGACGTGGTTGGACGCAGCTTGGCCTAATCTCAACGGGTCGCCGTACAAAGGCATGCCGACGATCTTCTCAGGCACACAAGCCCCTCAGACCACATACGAGGAACCCCACATCGCGTCACAAGTTCTGCGAGGCTGCGCTTGGCTAAAGATGGCCAACATCTCGCCCGCCGCCAACAATCTGGCCGACAGGCTGATGCAACGCTGCTGGGATTACATGGAGACGCAGTGGGTGTCTGCTGCGGGTGACATGCAATACACATGGTCCCCGGACGCCAGTGTTCACCAGTGGTACGGTTTCTGGCATGCTGAAATCATCATCACCATCTCGTTGCTTTTAGGTGAGCAGTCGTCGGCCCTCCCCGCTGGCATCCCCCCCGAAGTGCTCGTTGACCGATTGGTCAAGACCCAAGCGTGGTTGGCTGCCGAGGCTGTCCTTGAGGACGCATCGCCGTCGGGCAATGTGTATGTCACGGGCTCGCGTAGACCACTGTCTCAACCGGCTGTTGACTGGGACAGTGGCTACCGGGTGACCTACCAATATTTCACCGAGATTTTGGAGTCCCGTGACGGCTCCGAGCAGCGCATTGCATTACGCGAAACCCCGCGAAAAACGCTTGAATACAAAGCTCGACTGGTGGGGGACGCTCGCCGCGAATTCATGGATCAACTGTGGGTGTCCCAACCTGCCAAGTTCGTCCACCCCGAACAATCCAAGGTCATGTTCCTCGACGTTCCCGCAAAGCCCGGTGACACGCTTCTGACTCTGTCCGAGGAACCGGGTGACTGGGTTCAACCCGGAACCATATTGGTGTTCGGCGCAGGTCAGACCGCTGAGCTGAAGTCAGTGGCCGCACGAGAAGGTGGTAACGCCGTCCGCCTGCGCTCGCCTGTCATGGGTAACTGGCCTGTAGACACTGAGATTTTTTACGCAACCATCGGTAGGTACGCTACGTCGCTGACTTTCGGGCATCAAACCGACGACGTAGCACAAGTGCAGGTCACATTCGAAGTGACCCCTACGAGCGAGCGTGAGTTCGTCTCGGACGCCCCTCGGATAACCTTCGCGGGTCGTGAAGTTTTCGACCTGGATGCCAACTGGTCCGAGTCTGTCAGCATCGCCAAGTCCCACGCCGTGGAGGATTTGGACTTCGGCCGAGGGATCACCAGTCGCACTATCCCGGTACGCTTCGGCGCGTACACGCCAACTATCTCAGTGATGCTCAAGTCGAAGTCTGAGGCGGAGTATTTGCGTCAGTTTTTCGGTCGACAAATCGGTCGCCAAGGTGAGTTTTGGCTCAAGTCGCCACTGGCGGACATGCGTCTTCGGACAGACTCCGCACCTGGGACCAACGCGATCCGCGTTGTAGGTACAGCAGTTCGGGACGTATTCGAGTCTGGGATTACCCACAACGCGGTGGTCATTTTGATGGAGGATGGCACCAGTGTTTTCGCATCGGTGCTGTCTGCAAGTACAGTCGCAGGGTTCGATACGCAGTTCACCTTGTCGACTTCGTTCCCGAACGGGCTTTCTGTTGAGGAAGTCGACAAGGTGTGTTGGTTGACCAATGCACGGTTTGGCTCCGACAACCTTGTGATCGACTGGCAAACTGACGACCTCGCGTCCAGTAAGCTGGCGATAATCAGTCTCAGAAACCAACCTGTGGAGCGCTGAGATGTCATTGTCGCTATTTGAGCTGAGCCGATATTTGAGCAAGCCGGTGAACCTTTTTCGAGTCCAATACGGCCCCAACCCTGACGACGTCTACAGGTTCACTGACGCAGAACGCCCTGTGACTACGGGTGGGGAGACTTTCGAGCCTCACCAAATTTCCCGTGGCAACATCGCGGCGTCCGGCACCTTAGATAAAGCGAACGTCGAGGTCTACACCAACCGCAATAGCCCCCTGTTCGAGCTGTTTCGAGCAGGTGTCCCCAACCACGTTGTGACCATCGAAATCTATCAGGGGCATGTCGACGACCCTGATCGGGACTTCCGCCGCATCTGGGTAGGCAAGATGATCAACTTCGGTTTCGCAAAAGGTGGAAAGGCCACCTACACATGCGAGCCCACAAGCACGATGATGCGTCGAAACGGGATGCGTCGAAACTGGCAGATAGGTTGCCCCCACGTCCTGTATCGAGAGGGGGATGGTCAGTGCAACGCCAACATCGTTCGTGCGACCAAAACGGTCACCGTGGCCAGCGTATCGGGGGTCACAATAAACCTGACCGCACCCATTCCCGGTTTGTCGGCTGCTGACGCTGTCAAGTTCTTCTCAGGCGGGCAAGCCGACTGGTTGGATGAGCGCTCGGCTCGCGCCCGTCGCACCATTGTTGGGGTCGCCGCGAATGCGCGAGCGATAACGGTTTCGGGGTCGAGCTTAACCCTTAGCGCTGGGCAGCAGGTCAACATAATCTACGGTTGCCCACGATCAATGAGCGGCTGCGCTACTATCCACGACAACATCCTCAACTACGGCGGAATGCCATGGATTCCAACAGAGAATCCTTTCGGCACGAACAACCGCTTCTACTGAAAAAGAACAGCAGTGACCTTCCTAGTACAGCTAGTCGTTGCCATTGTTTTAGCGGTCATCTCGTATGCGCTGATGCCGAAAACCAAGGCTCAGTCGCAATCACAGACCGCAAAGGAGATGGAGAGCCCTGTAGTGACTGCGGGCAGCCCGGTTGCCGTTCCTTTTGGCGAGGTGTTGATCAAAAGCCCCAACATTCTTTGGTACGGAGACAAAGCCATGGAAACATTCGAGGTGGACGCCTAATGCAAGACGAAAAGATCACTATGACCGACGCGATGCGCGCAGGGTACTGTGTTTCCGGTATCCGGGATTACATCGAAAATACCCTTAAGTTGGATGTCAGGGACGCCATCAAGAACGGGATTCCCCGATCACTGCTTGAAAGCCAGGGCGACGAAATGAGTCGACGTATCCTTGAGCTGAAAGATCGGAGCTGACATGGGGGGTAAAAGCAGCGGCGCTTCAAAGATGAAGGTGACGAGGTACTTGATGAGTATCCACGTCGGAATCTGCCTTGGAAAAATCGACAAGCTACTAGAGGTCATCTACGACGACAAAACGATGTGGGTCGACGGGGATGACCTCGTCATTAACAAACCCGACCTCATGGGGGGCAACTCCAAGGAGGGCGGCGTCGTGGGCGTCATGGACGTGAACCTGGGTCTGTTCACTGGCTCAGCCTTTCAAGCGTTGCGCAACCGCATTACTTCGACTTACGGGATTCCGGGTTTTCGAGGCATCGCACAGGTGCTCTTGCATGGTCGGGAATCTGGCGGGAGAGGTTTTGAGTGGGGGTGCAACAACCCATACCTCAAAAACCTCGCATTCCGGGTCGCCCGAGTGCCTACATCCTTGGGCACAGCCAATGCTTACATTGAACGCCCGTTCCGCGACCGAGTTGCAAGGGACGCCAACCCGGCACACGTCATTTACGAGGTGTTGACCAGTACTCGCTTCGGGGCAGAGGCGTCAGCTAGTCGTGACATAGACGTCACGTCGTTCAAGAAGGTCGCCCGGACGCTGCATACCGAGAACTTCGGTATCTCCCTAACTTGGTCTGCGCAAACTTCCTCAGAGGATTTCGTCAATCAGGTGTTGGAGCATATCAACGCTGTTTTATTCAGCCACCCGCGCACCGGCAAGATGACGTTGACGCTGCTGCGAGACGACTACAACCTAGACGCCCTGCGTGAGTTTGGCCCAGATGACGCCGAGTTGGAATCGTTCAGCCGCAAAGGTTTGGGCGAGACAATCAACGAGGTTGTGGTCACATGGACGGACCCCGAAAACGAGGAAGAAAAATCAGTCACCTTGGCCAACGACGCCAATATCGCCATGCAAGGGGCTGTGTCCTCGACGGCCAAATCCTACGTCGGGGTGCGGTCGCAAACCCTAGCTTGGCAACTTGCTGAGCGCGAACTTAAGTCGGCAGGCGCACCTCTTTGTAGCGCAACCCTGTCGCTGAAACGAAAAGGTTGGGACTTGGTCCCTGGGGAAGTGATCGCATGGACATGGCCGGAACTAGGCATCAACCGGCTACCGATGCGTATCTTGGCGGTCGATTACGGTAAGCCTGGGTCTTCGAAGATCACTTTATCCCTGTTGGAGGACATTTTCGCCGTGACTACAGGCTCATACGGCTCACCCCAAGACACGGAATGGGTGAGTCCGAACAAGCCCCCTGAACCCATCTCAGATAGCGTGGTGTTCTCCGTACCGGCGTTTTTTATCAACACTGGGGGGTTCGACACTTTGTCGGAAATCACTTTCCCGGAAGAGTATGCGGGGCTGTTCGCAGCTCGCCCGAACACCGATACCGCTAGCTACGACCTTATGAAGCTGGGCGTGAACGCTGCCGGGAATCCCGAATTCATATCCCAAGGAAGTCGCATTCCGACCGATCAGTGCTCCACTTTGAGCCCACTGCCTTCTGAAGCAAGTAGCGTCGTTCAGATCACAGATATGCAAACGGGTAGCGAACTCGTCGGAGGCTTCGCACGCATTGGAGATGGGCCAGACTCTTTTGCCGAGTGGTGCTTGATCGAAGGCTACGACCCGGTTGCCGACACGTTGACTTTGCGAAGAGGCTGTCTGGACACCGTCCCCCGCCGCTGGCCAGCCTTCACCCCCATTCGCATTCTGACCACGTCGTCCATCATCTATGACAACAACCAGTTGTCTGCGTATTCCGAGGTCGCATACAAGCTTCTACCGTACACATCGCTCGGGCAGCTCCCCATCTCAGCAGCGCCTGTTTTGACGAAGAGTATCGAGCACCGGGCAACCCGGCCTTTGCGCCCAGCCGACGTGAAGATCAACGGGGTTGGTTACTTCGAAGATGTGGATGCCGACCAGCAGCCCGAAGTGGTCGTAACATGGTCGAACCGCAACCGATTGGTGGAAGATGTTGTTGCGACTGCCTGGGACGCGGGGTCTGCTGGCCTTGAGCCTGGGCAAACTACCAAAATAGAAGTGTTTTCAGACGTCGGCGACTTGATCGACGTACCTGCGAGCGGGCTGACCGCCACATCGTACAATTTAGACGTGTCCAGGTATCTGAACCTCGGCTACCCGTCTGTTGTAGTCAGAGTCGTCTCCGAGCGTGACGGGTTCGAGTCGCTCCAACATATGGAGTTACTGGTCACGAACTACTCGTCCCCAATATCTGAAGACTTGCTTACCGACGAGACCGACGATGGTCTGATCGACGAGGCTGGTTCATATCTCACTACGGAGTAGAAATGCCAAAGAAATTATCCCAGCTAGAGCCCGCAGCACCGCTCGGGGACGCTGACACCCTCCCCTTGGTACAAGACCGAGGGGGGAAGAAAACAGTGCTCGCTACGCTGATCGGAGTCGCTAACTTTGTAATCGGTAAACTGACGTTTGCCACCAAGGAACAAGCCGAAGCTGCTGAATCCCAAGACACTTTCATGTCCCCGGTTCGAGTTCGAGAATTTTGCGAATCTCGTGGGTTTGGCGGGACATACACCAACGCTAACGCAGACCTGAACACTGCCGTTACAGGGGGGTTCTTCTCTTGGAATGACGCTAGTGAAAACACCCCTGTGGTAGGCTCATACGGGCGCGGCATGACTCTGCCTTCGGGCGGTGGGTACCTCACTCAAATCGGGGTCGTCAACGAGGTTTTCAAAGTCTACATTCGCTACCAAAACGGCCCTTCACCCAGCGACCGGAGTGCGTGGACGTTGGTGGCCCAACCTATCCCGTGAGGTAAAAAATGGACCAAAGAGTGGTAGGGAGGGGGCGGTTGTATTTTGAGCCGGATAACTCCCAAACCCCCGGCGAGCGCTACCTAGGTAACACCCCGTCTCTGGCAATTAGTCGAAAACTGACAAAGGTCAAATCGACTAAATCGGTCAGGGGGGTGCTCGTAGACGCTGGGGCTGTTGTCGTAAAAGAGGAACATTCGATTTCCTTCGAAACCGACAACATTTCTGACGAAAATTTACAACTGTGGTTCGGAGCATCTAAACAGATTTCACAAGCCCCGCTCGACACATTCTCAATGCCGATGATTGTGTACCGTGGGCACCACTACCAAGTTGGGGAAACTCCGAGCCGACCTTTAGGCTTGGGTATGACCCAAGGATTGAGGGTCCTTTTTGCAGGTGTGGACATCGCTGGTGCCTACGAGGTCGACGACGACAACGGACGATTCTATATACCTAAGACCTCCTCCATCCCCGACGGAGCGACCGTTGTCGTTGAAGGTCTGATCATCCCGCAGACGACGTCTACGGTTGGTTCCGAAGCGCGAGAAGTGGTTGGTAAGCTTAGATACGTCTCCGACAACCCGACCCTTCGCCAGTTAAGTATCGTCTGGCCAAAAGTGGCGATCACACCTTCTAGCGACTTGGATATGAAATCTAGGTCATCCTGGGTCACGTTGTCGTTCGCCGGGGATGTACGTAAGATTCCGGGGCTACCCTTCGTCATGGGATATTCGAAAGCTGCAATTGGGCAGATTTATCCCGGAGGCCCCGACTTGTTTGAGTTCCTGTCGGCAGAGGACAGACTCAACACTTTGGTAAACGTCACGATGCCTAGCCGGGGCTATCCGGTTCTATAAGGAAACTCGCATGACAGACTCGCTTGAGAGCGCAGTTGCTCGCTTTGAACAAAACGAAGCACGCGCTGACTTATTTGTAAACGGTGGACCTAACACGGTGTGGACTGCGTCTGACGGAACCCCCGTACCTTCTGTCCGGAAGTTTTTTCAGGACATCGAGCGCACCTACGACAACGCAACCCTCGTTGCTGATTACGCCGAACTAATGGGGAAATTGCCGTCACTTGATGACGGAGTGGCTGAAGTTCAAAAGGACGAGACGCATGGTGGTGGTCGGGTGCGATACAAGATCGAAAATCACGTAGCCACGTTCTTAGTCAATCTGGACGAAGGTGTTGCTGATTTGGCCAAGCCCGGCGGGGCCGCAATGATCGGTTACGGTTTACGCACAGTTGCTGCCAAATTATTGGAAATAACGAGCGTGCTTGATAAAGGTGCGAAAGGGGACGGTCAAACCGACGACACACTTGCGATACTTGCGTCACTACCTCGCGCACACTTCCCTCGCGTACATGGTCGCCCCACTACATACCTGTTATCGAGCATTACCCCTGGGCAGTTGGACGGGGCCATTTTTAGCGCAGAGGAAAGCGTGACTTTATCCTTCGCAGACAATGCTCCTTACGAACTCTATAACAAAATAACCGCAATCACGCCCATTCAGATTTTTACGCGTGATATTGGCATGCCTTACACATTCGCGCCAAAAAATCTACAAGCAACAGGGGACCATTCTGTCGTCTCTCTGCGCCCATTAGCAGTAAAAAATAGCGGAATCTGGGTTCCGATGACTTCTCCAGTAGTTTCTGCAAAATCTCTTGTGTGGGGTGAGGACGGAATATCGGACTTGTCTAGCGGGGTTACAAAGACAGAAGACGCAATGAGCTTTGAGCAGCTCCAAGGTGGTCTTGCTTGGTTCCGTGGCGCATTTATTGATATTGCCCCATTTCAGACTGTTTCGGCCACCCATGTATCTACAGGCACTATCGGCGTATTAGTCCGTGGCACTCTTGGATATACTGCAATCTATAACGTAGGTGGTGGGGGGGACAATTATATTGGGCGAAAACTGATCGGCGCTGCAATCACAAACGAAGCGAAAACGTGGGAGTTTCTCGGACAAGGCGAGTATTCATCTTTCGATCCAACTAAATCACGATTAAGCGTGACGAGAACTGGAGCGAATACTTGCATTGTCAAAGCCAACGGCAAAGCCATAACTTTACCCACGATGCCGAATGTGGGCGAAATACTGGAAGTTGGCTTTGTCGGCTATGGGGGTGATGCGTTCTCTGTCGAGAATATGACCGCCGAAACTCGTATAGATGCCGTTTATGGTGGTCAGATTCTTGATGAAATTCGTATTTTTGGGGACTCTACTGCTGCGAATTTTCAAGGGTCGTTCGATTCGTATTTGAAAGAACTTCTGAATGGTCAGTTTGGTGTAGCTGTACAAAACATCACAAATTACGCAGTTGTGGGTCACTCATCAAATCAACAACTTAATATACTGAATACAGTAGGACTAGGAAACGCACCTTATGTTATTGTGTGCTTGGGAACAAACGACATTCAAGGTCAAGTTGATATTAATGATTTCAAAAGTACTTACACCCAGATTCTGGAAAAAATAGTAACACAAGGCGGGCGAAAAGCCGTTGTAGTTATTCCATGGATGTGGTACACCCGCGATCAGGTAAGTGGTATCGGTCAAGCTAGTTCCAATTATGATAAAGGTTCTCGTTATCGAGGTGTTATCGAAGCGCTAGCTCGGAAATATAATGCTGTGGTTATTAATACTACAGAAGTATTGCCAAATCCTGATCCACGTCTTGTAACAAACAAGGGGGATTTTAGCTTATTACGCGACAATATCCACCAAGGGGCGCGTGCAAATCAACTGTACGCGTCTGCAATCGCACAGGAGATTATCAACGATTACCATGCGCTACCAGACAGCGTTTCTCTGTCTGCTTTTTTTAAAGGGGTGATTGTGGGGGCAACTGTTTCTGAAGCAGTTTGTACAGTACAGAAAACCGGCGATGTCAATATATCCGCAACATTTAACTTTACGTTAAGCCCCTCACGGCTTGATAAGATCGCAACATTACCTTCATGGGTGAAAGATACTCCCCGTAATGTCCCCGTAGTATTGGTGGTAGTGGAACCAGTGGAACCAGTGGAACCAGTGGAACCAGTGGAACCAGTGGAACCAGTGGAACCGGTCTATGTTGAGAGAACAGTGGCGAGCTTTGTACGTATCGAAGGTCGTAATGTGAGACTCCCATACCCCCCGGAAGGAACCATACTCGCTATGGTCATGTCCGCAAACTGTCAGGCCGCGTGAGCAAAGGTGTGCAGGGGTTAGCACCCAATAGCGCTTGTCAACCTGCAACCTGTCGTTACAATGCGACACTAGACGTTGTGCAACGTCGATCTAAGCTGTCTGCATGAAAGCAAACCAGGAGTTCGACATGCCCGCCAACAAAAGACCCCACTCAGTTACCGAGGGAAATATGGACGAAAAGGACATCGGATTCTCGATAGCTAAGTGGTTGTCGGAAAACGCGAACACACTGTTCGCAAGCGGGATAGCGGTAGTGATCCGGTTTTTGAGCATTGCATATGACTACAGCAACGGCGGACCCCGTCGGACGTGGTTGGCCACGTTCACGGAATCCTTCCTGTGTGGGGCCATCACTTTGTCGATGTCGTCCGGCCTGGAGCTTTTCGGCATCCCGACCACGGCAGCGACAATGGTCGGCGGCGGCATCGGGTTTGTCGGAGTTGAAAAGCTTCGACAGTTCGCGGATAGCTGGTTGAACAAGCGCAAGAAGCCTGACCAAGAAGCTATCTAAAACGAAGCCTCAAAGCAAAAACCCGGTAGTTTCGGCTACCGGGTTTTTCTACGTCCGGGTGACCGGGCTAGTTGCCGTTGCGGGCCTTGGCAGCCATCTCGGCTTGGAAGTCGTCTCGACACAAAGAGTCGCAGAACAGCATGCCGCTGTGAACCTGACACTGGCAGTAGTAGCACGACCCAATGGGGCTCAGCTCACGCCGACTGGCCATGGCAGAACGGTGTGCGATTTGCGCCGCCAGGATCGCGTCGGCGTTATCGTTCGCTGTGTCTACGGTATCAACCATTCGGGCAGCCTTCCTGTTGAGCGATGAGAGTTTCCAATTGAGAGATAACCTTGTCGGCCTCGGCCCCCGCATGCGGGAGACCTGTGCTGAATACCCAGCTATCGAGCGCCAATAGGATTTGTGATTCAGCGTTGGGGAGGTTGTTTGCCCGGACGTATTCGGCCATTCCGATTTGGCTGAAACGATTTACTGGCAACCAGTCTCCAATGGACGGCGCTTGTCGCATGCGAGCAATGTGAAAGGCCTTCTTCAGGTCTTGCACACCGCCTTTGTCACGCCAGCGGGTGACGTACTTCAGGATCGAAAATGCACAAGGGTCATAGCGGTTGGCCGTAGCGAAAACCATCGGTTGAATCGCTAGTTTCTTGTAGTGATCACCCGCGACCTGTACGGTCAGCGGATCGACTTGACTCATGGAACACCTCGCTTTTGGGGGTTGTAGACCTGCCGATGATAATGGGCTTTGCGCTAAATCAGGTCGCTGTCGCACTCAGCAGGTTGGCCAATCTCAGTCCGCCCTTCTCCGCCCAGGGCTTCAATCAGATCAGGGATCATCTTGGCCAGTTCGCCCGTGGCGATTGCCACGTCGGTGTCGAAGCCCCCTTCGTCCCCGGCCTCGTCAAGCACGTTGTCAGTGAATGCGATTTTTTTGAGCTGTAGGGTATCCGTCAGAACGAAGCTCACGCGGTCATCCCAGGTCAGCGCCAACTTGGTGGGCAACTTACCATGCTCGACGTGCTCCTTGACCTGATCAGTGTCGAGTGCGTGACGTGCGTAGCGTACAACCGCTTTGGATTCGTCAGCGGCCTTGAGTTCGCACTCCCGGTCAATCGAAAAGCCCACGGGTGCTTCTTGGGTCGTCAGCCAATGTGCCATAGCGGCCTGCGCACTGGTCTGGGTGTCCAGCAGCGCCACGGCGAAGCCCTTGAGGCTTTCGACCAGCAGCGTCACCACCTCATCGGCCTTGCCCTGTGCGCCGGTATCCAGCACCAGAAACTTGGCTTGCGGGTCGATCCACACCCACATGCTGCTTTGCTTGGTGAACGCCATGGGTAGCAAATCGAGTTTGGCCTCATCCTTGAGGTCACGCTTTTCTTTTTTGCCGGGTTTACGGCCAAACTCTTTTTCAATCGCGTCGGCCTTTTCTTGCACCTTACGATTGAGCACGCTGACCGGCAGCATTTTGGATTCCAGCATGAAGCGCAATACCCACTGGCCACCCACACTTTCGGCCAGTAGCCCATGGTCATCACCTCGTGGTGGAACCCACCCTGCCGATTTTTCCTGTGTCGCACCAGACGGCGTAAAAGGCGTGGTTTGCAGGGCATTTTCCAATGCGGCCAATGAGCATTGCCACTGCTTGGCAATGCGGTACACGATTAGGTTCTTGAACATTTTTGTAAGCCTAACTACAGGATAAGGAGTTGGGAGAGCTTACTTCGAAATGCCCAGGGCTTTGTTCAGCTCCAAGATACTCTTGACGTCAACCAATGCTCGCTGCGGTTCGACCTTGGCTTCTGCGGGAAGGAACTTCTCGGCTTCTGGCCAGATTTTCAACAACTGCGCCTTGGTGTTTGCTGCGTTCAAAACCCCACGCAATGTGCCCCGCAATTCTTTTTCTTTTTTGTTGGTGTCCTGGTGGTACTTGGACAAGGCTTGTGCTCGTGGCTCCAAGGGGGTGCCTTTTATCTGTACAATCGGGCGCTGCGCTTTGCACAACTTCGGGTCATCCATGGATACATAGCTCGGCAGGAACTGTGCGTAGTGGTCGTCGGAAGGTCTGTTGGCAAAGTTATAACTATCGAAAACACCTTCGCGTTCGAGAGTAATTCCGCCCATCGTATTGAGCCACGGGCCGAACTTGGTGCGACCTTCGGACGACGACCACATGTCCAGTAGCTCTTTTGGAGGCTTGACCGCATATTCGTAGGCTACAAGAGCGAACTCTTTCAGCTCATGTGCCGTGTTTTTCCGGCGACCGGGAATTTCGGAAGCCAGCATTGCGTTTTCGAGGATCGCGTCACGGATAGCGTTGGTGAGTTTCATGATGATTAAAAAGTAAGGTCTGAAAAAAGCCCCGTAGCGAGGCTTCCGGGGTCTGGGTAGGGGTGGGTGTGGGTCAGATCATTTCCGAGCCATGCTGGGCGGTTTCCTCGACCTCACCACGCATTGCTTGGATGTCGGCACCCGTGACGCCTCGGTGGCGCAGCATGGCAAGGTACGCGATCTGATCAATGAGCATCCCACCTTTGGCGTGACGGTCGGCACAGGCAAGCAGGCGACCGGGCGAGTATTGATCAGGGTCATCCCAGCCGGACTTACCGGCAGCCGACTTCTCGGCCAGGCGCAGGCGCAAAGCTTTGCACAGCTCGTCAACCAAAATCTCGTCCATGCTCTTGTCGGCACGCATGGCCTTGGGTGTGACTTTCTTCTTGCCGTCGGCCTTGGCCTTGTCCACGGCGGTCGCCAATTTTTTAGCGGCTTTCACAGGACCGTCGGCCTTGATCGTTGAGATGGCAAGGGAGGCTCCGACAGCCCCGGTGGCCACCATCTCACGCAGCTCTTTGGGGGCAGCGACCAGGGTCAGCAGATCGTCGACATACTTCTTACCGGCTTTGAAGCCTAGGCGTTCCGCGATCTGCTTTTCAGTCAGGCCCATACCCAGCAGGCGCTTGCACAGCATGGCAGTCTCAAACACGGTCAGCGGTTTGCCACCGTTGCTCGTGTACAGGGCGACCGTGAGGTCTTCCATGGAGGTGCCCTTGGGCTTGACCACCAGGGGGAGCATGTTGAACTCGCAGCCTTCTGAATTGGCCAAGTCCACGCCCGCCAAACGGCTGTGGCCGTCGGTCAGGTAGACGATGTTTTCACCAGTGTCGGGGTCCTTGGCCACATACCCGGCCAGCGGCTTGTCTTCCATGTAGCCGTTGGCTTTCATGGAGTCGGCCAACCAGCGGATGTGCGCTTTGTACTCAGGGTCGGAGGCATTACGGATGTTGAAGCCTTCGATCACCCTGATTTTGTCGCGGGGGACTTTGTAGGTTCCACGGGGGCGCTGAGCACCCGCGTCGTTCATTGCGCCGTCGACGCTACCTGGGGCCAGTTCTGGCATCTCGAACAGGTCTTGAATGAGGTCTTTTTTAGCCATGATTTCACGGTCTCCGGGTTAGATGGACTTGCCGCCAGCGGCCAAGCGGTTTTCGAGTTTGTGGTCGGGGCGCTGGGCGTTGAACGCGAGCTTTTGGGCAACCATTTCGCCCAGGGGTAAACACAATCCGCCCGCCAAGTCGCAAAGGCGGATCAGGTTGTCCGCCAGTTCAACGCCAAGCATTGGGAAGTGGGGGAGTTTGTCGTCAGGCAGGTTCTTACGCAGACCTTCCATGGCTTCGGCCAGTTCGGTCACGCACAGCATCAATTTGGCCGCTATCCACAGGTCCATGAACTTTTTGGGCCAAGTGCGGACGTCTTCTCCGGTCTCCGCGTCGACCCACCAACCGGCGTTGTTGGCCAGACCGTAGCATTGTTTGACGAGAAACTCGGTGGCGTCCACAACTTGAGCGTGATGAACGACAGTCTCTTTGACCGTGGAAATTGGATATTGGGTTTGCATAACTTCTCTCCTAAATGTCTTGGTGGAATGATTCAACAAAAAGTTGAAAGCACGGACGAAGTTTAATTCGGGCCGTGCTTTGTGTGTGTTGTATTTATGCCGAATGTTGCGCGGGAGCTAAATCAAATCACTTTCCGACTCATCGGGAATCCCAACCCAGCGATAAACGAGGTCGCCGCCGTCACAGAACATCGTCAGTTCCCCGTGGGCCACGCCACGGATTAAGAGCTTGCCGAGCACCGGGACACCCCTGTTCCGCAGCAGTTTAATCACGGTGATGGTGCTGACCGACCCGTCCGAAAACTCGGTCGCCGGGATGCGGACGGTGACATCTACGGGCTGCCCGGTAGTCATATCAAGTCGCCCTCGTCCAGGGGCGCAGCCTGGATCGTCGGTGAGTCTTTGATGCTGACGCGGGACAGGCAATGGGCGATCACCTTGGCTTGATGCTTGGCGTCGTCCAAGGCATTGTGGGGCACCCCCTCGAATGAAACATCACCCTTGCGGTATCCGGCAATGTCGACCGCTGTTCGCATGTCTCGGATGTTCCAGGAGTCCCAGGGGAGCTTGGCGGCCACCTTGGTATGTGCGTACTCCAAGATCGTGATGTCCGTCGTGGCCCCATTGCCCCAAACGCACGAACCTGGGATCAGGAATTTGCCCAAGTCCAGCAGCGCCTGCGGCAGCGAGACCTTCTTGTCCTCACTTTGAAACAGCTTCTTGGCGGCATCGGTTTGACCCATCCACCATGCGATGGTTGAGCCGCTGACCACGCCGTACTGAATGGCGCTGTCGATCTTGACCTCGCGGTAGAACGTGGCTCCCACATTCCCGGTCGCCCGGTCAAAAGCAGCCACGCCGATGCTCAGTACAGGGGCGTCGAAACGGGTGCTGAGGGATTCAATATCAATGGAATAGTCTGGCATAACGTCTTTCAGATGAGGTCGTCTTCTTGCAACACATCAAGCGCAGCTCGTGGGATGGGCTTGCGTTGAATTGGGGGGTTCGGTTCAGAGGCACACAGCGCGCCCGAGCGAGTTCGAATGGCAGACGGGCTCATCATGGCCACCTGCTGGATGTGGGCTTCGACAATTTGGTCTTCCTGCACGCCCAGGCTGCGCAGGCCGTGCAAGCTGGCGTCCTTGGTCTTGCCGAGCACGCAGATGTATTCCCCGGTCGCCGGGTCAACGCACAAGGCTTGGTAGCAAAAATGGACAATCGCACCTTCGTTGACACGGGTGGCGAAGTCGTAGGGGAATGGGCGTAGGCTGGTGTCACTCATATGGGTTGGGTATTCAAGAAGGATGCGAGTCTGGCGGCGGGGGTATTTCGCTCAGCCAAGCGTTTTTTGTATCTCTTTGACACTTCGGCCCGAGACAGGCGTCGTCGCCGGGCGTCTGCTTGTGTACCCAATGTGTAATGCGCCACTTTATTGCGCCCACCCTCTTCGGGCTCCGACCAAGCGGATATGTAGACCTGCTTGGCTCGGCGCAGCTCGTCGACATAGTGTCCGACGGTCAACGGATGCAAACCTGTCGAATTTGCAAGCTCTACACGGGAAGCATCCCCAAGTTGGAGACGCTTGATTAGTTGGGCATAGGCATAGGCGTTCACCTTACCTGTCCTCGGGGCAGTGCTCATGATGCGTGACGCCAAGCGTCGAGTAGTGAATTCGGAGCGGTGGGGACTGTAGTCGGCACCTTGAGTTTTGGAGGGAGCTTTTGGTAGGGTTCGTGGACTTCTGCGACCAGTTCGTACACCCGCATGTCACCCATGGTGGCCCGTTTGTTGAACAGCACGCCTTTCGTTCGAACGACACCCCGGCTTTCGAGATTTTGAAGTCGTTTCAAGGCAGATCGACGGCACTGACCACAGCTACGCTCAATGTCGCTCGTGGTGGCCTGCCCATGCTCACGTAGGTACGCCACGATGGCGTTGAATGCCTCAAGATTCGGGGCTGCCGACATATTGTTTCTCCAGGACAGCGGTGAGCCGGATGGCCCGTTTTTCGTACATTTCGGCCAGCGCCTTGGCCTCTTCCTGAACACCTCGGTAATGCAGGGCGAACAGCTTGGCTTCTTCCAAGTGCTTGGCGGCGCGTTTCTCAAGCTTGCTGCGACCTAAGCCTCGCCACCATTGTTGGATACCCATAAAGTTCTCCGCGTAATTGCTATACCCCCATTGTGAAACGCTACGTGGAAGCTATCAACAAAAAGTTGAATGTCGCTTCACAAACGTAGCGTCAAAACAACGGAAACCGTTTTAGATCAACCCAAAGCAGTCTTCCTCGGCTGCCGGGGGTTCTTCGCCCAGGTCATTCCATATAAAAAGGACGCCGTCGTGCCCGTAAGTGACAACCAGCGCCCCGTAGGTGACCCCCCGGATCATCCAATCGCCGATCACCGGGAATCCTTTTTCCTTCAACGTGGTAATCACTTGGCGAGGGACGGCTTCGTAGTGCCCCAACAGAAACGTCTCGGCGGGGAACGTGTGTGACAGGGATTTCACGTCACCTCCAGCCAGCGCTTTTCGAACGTCGGGTCGAACGCTATTTCCTGTGTGGGAGCCTCTTCAGAGGGCTCACCGCCCACCAGGGCCACATAGCTAAGCCGCATCACCCTTCGCAGGTTGGCAATTCGTTGGAACAACCCCTGGGGGCTGACTCCGTGTTTCTCGGACGCCGCCTGTTGGGTCGACCCCTCGACCAGCACCATCGCCACCGCGTTGCGCATCGGTTCGCTCATTCGCCCCGAGCCCATTAGTTGGACTAGAGCGTCGACTTGGGTTTGCGTCAGCAAGCTGATGTTGGGTAGTTTTTCCGGCATGTAGATTTTTCAACATTGAGTGGTGGTGCAAGGAGTTGCGGATGCGTCGGTCATCGCTGATGTCCAGACCATCGTATTTGCCTCGAATGTGGGCCAAGGTGTCGCCCATCTCCAAGACAATCTTTTCCAGGTATGCGATCCGAGTGCTTCGGCGTTCAGTGTTACTTCGCGGCATGGTGGGTTACGACTTGATCTTGAAGCGGTCAGCGTCGCTTCTTGTGTGCGGGCCCCTGCACATACTATTGGGAAAGGACATTTTTAAACCTCGGTGTCGTTGAAGGTTAAATTGTCCGAGGGGTGGATTTCACAGTCAACTAAAAGTTGAAAGTTAACGCATGGGGTTGCTTCAAAACAACGGGTTCAGTTGATGGCAGGCTTCCAGATTCAAAGTCGCTTTGCACTTAGCGCTTTTGGAAGCCGCTTTTGGTTTCAGATCAACTTTTTCCGATGAGGTTCGAGATCAACTTTTTTGAGGGATCGAACCTCAAATAGTGCAGCCCAGGTGATGGACGCGTTTTGCGGCTAAGTAGGCCGAATACGCTTCTTCCGGTGTGTTGAAGTAACCGAGAGGCTTCGGTGTACCCCCAACACTGATTTGGGCTTGCCAACGACCAGTTCGCTTGTAAAGCGATACCCCGAGCATCCCAGAACTCTTATTGGAGTTCATGGCTTTTCGAATGTTCTGAGCATTCGTTACGAAATTCACATTTCGGATATTTAGCCAGCGGTTGTCAGTTCTACTTCCGTTGATGTGGTCGATGTGTAGAGCCGGGAAGGCTCCCGTCATGTAAAGCCACGCTAGACGATGAGCTAGGTATCCGACACGGTCAACACCGATTTGAACGTACCCAGTTGTGGTCACATAGCCTGCTTTTTTCCCAGGGGTAGCCCCACCCCCTTGGCGATTTGCCTTCCATGTAAAGATGCCAGTGTCCGGGTTGTAGTGCAGTAATTCCCGCAAACGCTCGGCTGTTATGATCTGTTTAGCCATAAGACTCCGTGATAGTCGATAAAGGTTAGAACCCGCCCTGTGCTCCAACACTCGGCGGGTTCACTCATTCTACAGACCTGTATTTTGTTCACGGAATTTCCAAACCCAAATTCCCGAAAAAGTTATTACCGCTGTCGGTAGCCAAAGTACGCTCGACCGATATTTTCAACTCCAAATGTTCGAAAAAATTTGTATCGACAAAGAAGCTCGAAGTACGCCGGGAATCCGGCAGCCGGGTCGATTTGAGGCCCGTTCTCCCGGCGATCCATGCCGCGAAAGGCGAAAAAAGCCAGAAAAAGCCGGATTTTTAGGGGGTCGCCGGGGTGCAGGAAGGCCCAGCAAGGCCGTTTTCCGGGCCGCTGGCGTGCCGTTTTATGAGGGTTAGGGGGTCACCGGCCTTGGCGGGCTAAAACTCGCTGTAGGGGCTGTGGTGCAGTCTGTGCGCTTTTGTGGGAAACCGGGTGTTTTGGGCGCTGCATACCCAGGCTGTGGTGCAGTCTGTGCGCTTTTGTGGGAAACCGGGTGTTTTGGGCGCTGCATACCCAGGCTGTGGCCTTGCCCGGTGGCGCTGCATACCCAGGCTGTGGCCTTGCCCGGTGGCGCTGCATACCCAGGCTGTGGCCT